>Ga0102810_1000646_pt1 | contig 12884 bp, 12 predicted proteins | sample ColrivemetaGS573_FD_84506 | JGI IMG/M metagenome (GOLD analysis project Ga0102810, IMG submission 84506) | Estuarine microbial communities from the Columbia River estuary - Ebb tide ETM metaG S.573 | ecosystem: Environmental > Aquatic > Marine > Intertidal zone > Estuary | place: USA: Columbia...
GTTTACGATTACAATCTTGTGTCCAAAGAACGTGTGGTTATGAAACAAAATGAAGTTTTAGGAGGTAATTTTTCTTCTGAAAATTACGTTTCTGAAAGAATTTTCGCCGAAGGTAGGGATGGAACCCAAATTCCTATTTCAATTGTTTATAAAAAAGGCTTTGAAAAAAACGGTAAGGCGCCACTGCTTTTATACGCTTATGGATCCTACGGATCTAATATGGATGCTTCGTTCAGATCTGATCGGTTAAGCCTCTTGGACCGTGGATTTGCTTATGCTATAGCACATGTTCGAGGAGGTCAAGAGATGGGCCGTGATTGGTACGAAAATGGAAAATTACTCAAAAAGAAAAATACTTTTTACGATTTTATAGATTGTGGAAAATTTCTTACCGCCAATAATTACACTTCTTCAGAACATTTATATGCTATGGGTGGCAGTGCAGGTGGTTTGTTAACAAGAGCCATTGTAAATATGGAACCTGACTTATGGAATGGCGTTATTGCTGCTGTACCATTTGTAGATGTAGTTTCTACAATGTTAGATGAAACAATTCCTTTAACAACCGGAGAATTTGATGAATGGGGTAATCCTAAAGACAAGGTATACTATGACTATATGAAATCATATTCTCCATATGATAATGTTGAAAAAAAGGAGTATCCAAACCTTTTGGTTACAACAGGATACTGGGATAGTCAAGTACAATATTGGGAACCTGCTAAATGGGTTGCGAAATTGAGAACGTATAAAACGGATGATAACCTTCTGATAATGGATTGCAACATGGACGTTGGTCATGGTGGTGCATCAGGAAGATTTTTACGTTATAAAAGAATAGCACTTCAATATGCATTTTTATTGAACTTAGAGAACATTCAAGAATAAGAATTGTTTTGATAAGCCTTTTAAGCTAATAAATTAAGTCGTTATGAAAACATTGTTAATCTGAATTCATAGGGTAAAATTATCTTTATAACTTGAAAAATAAACCAAGCTAAAACTATGTGATACTTTCTTACCAAAATCATACATGGTGCCTTGTAAACGAGCATAAACTAAAATTCCCAAAATAGGAATAACAGCAGCCGTATTGCAAAACAGAAAGTAACAAGAATTCAATATAATCCAGCTTTAAAAACTCAAAACGAAGCAAAAATTAAATTATGAACCGAATAATATAGAAAAAACGCAAACCCCGTTATAAATACTTCTTAGTTTTATTCATTTTTCAAAATTATATCAACCTAGTTGACTATTTTTGTTTCATGTATAGTTTTTTAGATTATAAGAACATTAAAATTCGATATAGATCAGAAGGTAAAGGGAAGGCGGTAATTTTTTTACACGGTTTTTTAGAAAACCTAACTATGTGGAACCCCTTTATAACTGAATTGTCGACGATGAATCGGGTGGTAACCATTGACCTTCTGGGTCATGGTCAAACAGGATGTTTGGGCTATGTCCATACAATGGAAAACCAAACTGAAATGGTAATGGCTGTATTGAAACATCTACATTTAAGCAAATATATTTTAGTTGGTCATAGTATGGGAGGTTATGTAGCATTACAGTTAGCAGATTTATACCCACAAAACATAAAAGGTCTATGCCTTATGAACTCTACTGCGCTACCAGACTCGGCAGAAAAAAAAATTAATAGAGATCGGGGGATAAAAGCAGTAAAACATAATAAAAGAACATTTATAAAAGTTGCTATTCCTAATTTATTTTCTGAAAAGAATAAATCGATTTTCAGAAAGGAAATCGCCGAAATTATTGAAGAGGCATTACAAATGCCTACACAAGGTGTTATAGCCTCTCTTGAAGGCATGAAAATTAGAAAAAACAAGATCAAGGTACTTCAAAAAAACACATTCAAAAAAATGTTGGTGATTGGCAAACAGGATCCCGCATTGGAATACGAACCGTTGATAAAACAAGTAAAAAATACGAATGTGAAAGTCGCAGAATTTCCGGATGGCCACATGAGTCATGTAGAAAATAAGACCGAATTATTTCACACCATAAGAAATTTTATCTGGTCTTGTAATTAACCCCGCACATTCATAGTCTATAGTCTTAATAAATTTAAAATACATGAATACATTTTATCGATTTATTTCTTTATTATTATACTTTACATTACTTATTTCTTGTGCTGAAAAAACAGAACCGACATTTTCAATTCAAGGAACAGTTTCTCCAGCTAATAGCAGTGTAGTCACCTTAATAAAAGAAACAGATCTAGAACGTAAAATTTCGAATGTGGTTGAGACAATTCAACTCAGTAAAGGCGGTAAATTTAGTAAAGAATTTTATCTAGAACCCCACTTATACACATTGAAAATAGATAATAAAAGTCTTTTAACATTAGCAATAAATAAAGATCAACATATTAAGATCAATATCTCAGGGTTGGACAGCAGCAACCCTAAAACAGTTATTAACGGCTCTAGAGATTCTGAACTATTATTGGCCTATGAAAACTTTAGAAAAAAATCCCTGGATAGTTTGGTGCAATCATTAAGAAGGCAGTCTCGATATATTAAAAAAAGTGAAGATCCCGATCTTGAAAAAATAAAACAACTAGAACAACGGGAAATTATAAATTATGAAAAACATTTAAGGGAATTGAATGAGTTTATAAAAAACAATATGACCAATACTATTGGTCTTTATGCTACGTCGCTTCGATGGCGTGGTGAAGAAAATCTTCATTTTTATGACTCAATTACCTCTTTATTTGAAAAGAACTATGCTGAGCTTTCCATCACTAAAAAATTAAGAGAAAAAGTTACACGCTTACAACAAACGTCTATTGGAGGTATTGCTCCAGATATAGAAATGAAAACACCAGAAGGCAACCTGGTAAGCTTATCATCCATTCAAAAAAAATATACCTTGATTGATTTTTGGGCAAGCTGGTGTGGCCCATGTAGAAGTGAGAGCTCCATACTCAACGAACTATATAAAAAACATAATGAACAAGGCTTCGAAATCTATGGTGTTTCTTTAGACAATAAAAGAGACAAATGGTTAAATGCCATCGATAAGGATCAAAGAACATGGACAAATGTTTCTTCCTTACAGAGATTTAAAACTCCAGCAGCTTTTGATTATACGGTTACGGCATTACCAGACAACTATCTAATTGACAAAGACAAAAAGATAATTGCTAAAAATATTCATGGAAAGGAACTTAAAGTTTTATTAGATAATTTAATGAGTGATCATTAATTTTCTTAAAACAATATATTACAATCTGCACACTCCAAAAGAGCTTTTTGTTTTTTAAACTCTAAAAGATGATTTCTCAAAAAATAATCCTAATTAACCTTTTTTCAACATGGCATTCCAACCTTGTGCAGTCAATTCAATCTTTTGATTTGCTCTGGTAATTAGATGCATGCCCTCTTTGTTTTCAGTCATATGACCAATAACTGTCAGGTTAGGATTGGCTTTAATCTTAGGATAATCAGAAGGGTCAATGGTAAATAACAGCTCATAATCTTCTCCACCGCTTAAAGCAACGGTGGTGCTATCTAATTTGAATTCTTCACAGGTAGAAATCACCTGAGGATCCAATGGAATTTTATCTTCAAACAAATTACAGCCAACCTTACTTTGTTTACATAAATGAATTATTTCAGAAGATAAACCATCGCTAATATCTATCATGGCTGTTGGTTTAACATCTAACTCCTTTAATAATTCAGTTATATCCTTTCTTGCTTCAGGTTTTAATTGCCTCTCAATTAAATAGGTATAATTACTAAGGTCTGGCTGCGCATTAGGATTTGCTTGAAAAACCAACTTTTCTCTTTCCAATACTTGCAAACCCAGATAAGCAGCACCCAAATCTCCAGTTACAACCAAAAGGTCACTTTGTTTTGCCCCGCTTCTATACACCACATCTTTCTTATCAACATCACCAATAGCGGTTATACAAATGTGTAATCCTTTTATTGAAGAGGTGGTATCTCCTCCAACAAGATCAACTTTATAATTTTTACAAGCCAAATGAATTCCAGCATATAGGTCTTCTATCGCTTCTAAAGGAAAACGATTAGAAACGGCAATAGCGACTGTTATCTGTTTAGCTTTACCATTCATCGCATAAACATCAGATAAATTTACCATTACAGCTTTATATCCCAAATGTTTTAAAGGCATATAAGAGAGATCAAAATGAACTCCTTCTACTAAAAGATCCGTAGTAACCAAGACTTGATTGTTGCCAAATTCGAGAACCGCTGCGTCGTCCCCTACTCCTTTAATTGAAGATTTATGGGTTAACTTAACTGCATCCGTTAAATGTTTAATCAAGCCAAATTCACCTAATTCGGACAAAGATGTGTGTTGTTCATTTTTATCTTCCAGCATATTACAATTATATATAATTAGACATTCATCTATAAAGTGTATTTTTATAGGCTTCAAAAGTACTACATATGAAACAAATGAAAAATATATTGCTACTTCTTTTACTTTTTTTAGGTTATGTTGGATTTTCCCAAGATATCATAACTGAATTTCGTCAAATTATTGAATCAGAAGCTAAAGCCGGACATAAAATTATTAATAATAAGGCCAATATTAATACTTCAAATTACGATATTACTTATCATCAGTTAGATTGGACTATTGATCCTGCTATTGCATTTATAGATGGTATTGTTACGACAAGTTTTACCGCCAAAGAAGATTTAAGCACTATCATTTTTGATTTAACAGATAACATGACCGTTTCTGAAGTTACCCAAAACGGAGCGAATTTAACTTACAATCAAAACACCAATGATGAATTGGTAATTACCCTTTCACAAACAGTTCTTAAAGGGCAATCAAGTTCTGTTATAATTACATATAGCGGAAATCCAGTAAGTTCAGGGTTTGGATCTTTTGAGCAGACCACCCATAATGGGGCTCCCATAATCTGGACCTTATCAGAACCCTATGGTGCAAAAGGCTGGTGGCCTTGTAAACAAGATTTAAATGACAAGATTGACGCAATAGATGTTTACATTACAGCACCTCAACAATACGTTTCTGTTTCAAATGGTTTAGAAATCGACAAGAACACTAAGGTCGGTCGAACAACAACGCATTTTAGACACCAGTACCCGATCCCTGCTTATCTAATAGCGATTGCGGTAACCAATTATTCTGTTTACTCGCACCAAGTACCCAATAATGGCAAACCATTTGATATAGTAAATTATGTTTATCCTGAAAACCTGGCTTCTGCACAAAGTCAAACCGGTGTTACCGTAGATATAATGAATCTATTTACACAATTATTCGAAGAATATCCATACGCTGATGAAAAATATGGACATGCCCAATTTGGATGGGGTGGAGGAATGGAACATACTACGGTTTCTTTTATGGGGAGCTTCAGTAGAGGTTTGATTGCTCATGAATTAGCACATCAATGGTTCGGAAATAAAATTACTTGTGGCAGCTGGAAAGACATCTGGTTAAATGAGGGCTTTGCTACTTATTTATCAGGGCTGACTATTGAAAATTTAGATGGCGCCTCTAACTTCAAAAATTGGAGAATAAGTACAATAAATTCTGTTACTTCGTCTCCAAATGGTGCTGTATATTTATCTGACATAGATACTACCAGTGTCAATAGAATATTTAATGGTCGGTTATCCTATAATAAAGGTGCCATGGTCTTGCATATGCTTAGAAAAAAATTAGGTGATACAATGTTCTTTCAGGGTATGAAAGAGTATTTAGCCGACCCTAGTTTAGCCTATAGTTATGCCAAAACTCCTGATTTTATAGCTAAAATGGAAGCCGTAAGCGGACAAAATTTATCTGAATTTTTTAACGATTGGATTTATAATCAAGGCTACCCAAGATATACAATAAATTGGTATCAACCACAGCCAAATGAGATCAAAATCACAATCAATCAAACCCAAAGTCACTCCTCAGTCAGCTATTTTGAAGCTCCTGTACCTATTAGAGTAATTGGTTCTGGAGGTGAAGTTGTAGATCTGGTCTTAGACAATAAATTTAATGGGGAAGAATTTTTGAAATCCATAAATTTTGAAGTGACGGAAATTCAAATTGATCCCGAATTTCATTTGATCTCCAGATTTAACAATGTCGTCCTAGGATTAGAAGATCTTGTTTTAGAATCTGAATTTACAATTTATCCTAATCCGGCTTCGACTGCCATATTAATTAATAAACCAAACGATATTGAATTAGAGAATATCACAATCTACAACTCATTAGGGCAAATCGAAAGTGAAATTTCACAAAAAGATCAAATAGATGTTTCTCATTTAAGACCCGGATTTTATTTCATTAAAGTTCAAACCAATAAAGGCTTTATTCATAAGTCATTTTTGAAATATTAATTAATGATTGAAAAAACGCTAGACAGGGCTTTTAAAAATGCTAAAACATTAACCATAAATAAGAATTCTAAACTTGTTTTGTTTAGCGATGTGCATAAAGGTGATAATAGTTATGCAGATGATTTTTCCCACAATATGGAGATCTACAAATCTGCCATGGATTCTTATAATCGCAAAAAATTTATCTATATCGAACTGGGAGACGGTATTGAACTATGGGAAAACTATCGTTTCGAACCTATATTTAAAGCGTACAAAGACATTTTTGATCTTTTAGATCTTTTTCACCAAGACAATAGGCTGCATATGCTTTGGGGAAATCACGATATGGTGTTTAGAGACCCAAAAACTGTAGAAAAGTTAGTTCGAAATATTTTTAGTCCTAAAACTATAAGAGAAAAACAAGCACTTTTTGACTTACAATATCATGAAAGTATCTTATTACAAATTGAAAACACCAAGAAAAAAATATTACTGATCCATGGTCATCAAGCGGATATTTTAAATTATAAGCTTTGGAAATTAAGCCGATTTTTTGTTCGCTATATTTGGATGCCATTACAAAAATGGTTTGGATTAAAAGACCCAACCAGCCCAGCAAAAAATTTTAAAAACCTGATCAACGTGGAAAGGAAATTAAAAAATTGGATACTCAAAAATGATAACCAAATGGTAATAGCCGGTCATACCCACAGGCCACGTTTTCCTGAGCCTCATGAATTGCCATATTTTAATGATGGCAGTTGTGTGCACCCAAATTCAATCATTGGTTTAGAAATTGAAGATTTAAAAATAGCCATGGTTAAATGGCATACTGAAAGCGATTCGGCAGGAAATAATAAGAATGTAAAAACAATACTGGCCGGGCCTCAACCCTTGAGTTCGTATTTATAAAACTACTACTGGCCTCTTTCCTTTTGAATTTGCTCGTAGGCAGTTTGAATTTTTCTAAACTTGTCTTCAGCGCCTTTTACTAACTCATCACCTAAGTGTCTCAATTTATCCGGGTGGTGTTTTTTTACCAACCTTCGATATGCCTTTTTGACTTCTTCATTGCTAGCATTTTTATTAATTTCTAATATTTTATAGGCATTGCTAGAGGAATCATAGAACATAGCTTTGATAGATTCAAAGTCATTATTATTGATATATAAATACCCGGAAATTTTTCGAATAACTTCCATTTCTGCCTGACTAACTGAGCCATCAGCTTTAGCGATATTAAATAAAAAATGAAGTAATTGTAACCGGGATGCATGTGTCATATGCTGACGTATCTGCAAACAAACCTGTCGGGTTGAAATATCATTTTTTTTAATGATCCCACTAAATAATTTAAAGGCTTTGTTAGCTCTTTCTTTACCATACATTCCTACAAAACTACTTCGCACAAAATCCAACTCTCTTTTATCTATTTTTCCATCGGTCTTTATAACAACCGCTGCAAGAATCAATAAACTAATTTCAAAATCACCCGAAGTAGTGGCAGTCGAAGTTTGTGAAGATTGCCTTCCAATTTCCAGATCTGCTTCCGAAAAACCATCCACAAAACTCCCTAAAACATACCCTAATATTCCACCTATTGGCCCTCCCAATGTCCATCCTAATCCTGCCCCTAACCATTTAGTAAAATTTGCCATAAACTTCCATTTTCAAATAAAGCATCAAAGATACACTTATTGTATTTATATGTATATTTGCGAAAAATGTTAATTGTTAAATAAATAATAAATATGTACTCAGATGAAATTGTAAATCCAATGCGTCAAGAATTAGTGAATGCGGGTTTTAAAGAATTACATACAGCTGATGAAGTCGATAAAATATTACAAGAAAGTGGTACAACACTTATTGTAGTAAACTCCGTTTGCGGTTGCGCTGCCGGAACAGCTAGACCTGGCTCAATATTATCTTTAAAAGGAGATAAAATACCAACAAATATCGCTACAGTTTTTGCAGGCGTTGATACAGATGCTGTTGCTAAAGCGAGAGAGCATATGATTCCTTTTCCTCCTTCATCTCCAGCAGTTGCTCTATTTAAAGATGGTGAATTGGTTCACATGTTAGAGAGACATCACATTGAAGGAAGATCTGCTGAAATGATTGCTGAAAATTTATCAGGAGCGTATCAGGATTTTTGTTCTTAGAAAACGCAACTAATTTAAGGTCTTGGTATCTAAATAAAAACATGTGACATGCGATTTTTTTTAAGTTTAAATTTGATATTTCTTTTTTTAAATAGTTGTTCTTTAGAAGAATCTTCGAAAAGTCAAGATTCTGATTTATTGGCAATTACTAAATTATCAGAAGAAATAAATACATTAGTAGAATCATCTATTTGTAATGATGAGACCGAATGTGCATTTATTGCATTTGGAAAAAAACCTTGTGGCGGCCCATGGGGTTATTTGGTTTATTCTAACTCTATAGATACGGAAGAACTTATAAGTAAGGTTGAATTATTCAATCAAATGCAAAATTCATATAACCTAAAATATAATATTATCTCAGACTGTTCAATGATTTTAGAGCCTGATGGTTTAATATGTGAAGGTGGTAAATGTAAAGCTGTTTATAATTAAGTGCCAAAGTCTCACAAAATTTATTAAAAAAACCTCTGAAAATTCAGAGGTTTTTTATTTTTACCATATGAACAAAAAATTAATAATTAATAGAACCATTGATTTTGTCAAAAACACTCTTCGAAATGCGGAAGGTGGACACGACTGGTTTCACATAGAAAGAGTTTTCAATAATGCAAAACTCATTGTAAAAACAGAAATGGCAGATGAATTTATTGTTTCTTTAGGTGCTTTGCTTCATGATATCGCTGACTCGAAGTTTCACAATGGCGATGAAACTATTGGGCCTAAAAAAGCCACCGAATTTTTAATGACTCAAAATATAGATAGTGTTGTTATTGAACATGTGGTGCAAATTATTAGAAATATTTCTTATAAAACAAGTCTGTCAACAGATAGTGATCATAGTAATAAAAAAAGATTTTCATCGAAGGAATTAGATATTGTACAAGATGCAGACCGATTAGATGCAATCGGGGCTATTGGAATTGCACGTTGCTTCAATTATGGGGGATTTAAAAATAGAGAAATTTTTAACCCCGAAATTCCACCTAATTTAAAAATGACTAAGGAAGAATACAAAAATTCAAATGCTCCTTCTGTCAATCATTTTTATGAAAAGTTACTACTCTTAAAAGATAAAATGAACACCAAAACCGGCAGAACTCTTGCAGCTAAAAGACATCGGTTTATGGAGCAATATTTAGAGAATTTTTATGCTGAATGGGATGGTAGAATTTAAAAATTAGCTTTTCTTTTTTCTAAAAATGCTGAAGTCCCTTCTTCAAAATCATCTGTCCCAAAACAGTTACCAAACTGATCTATTTCCACCTGATAACCATTAACTCCATCCTTAAAATTAGCATTAACTGCTTTTATCGCTGCAGCTATTGCTGTAGAAGAATTGTTCATGATTTTAGCTGCAAGCTTTTCGGCTAATAATAGAAGATCTTCTTGACTCACTACATGATTAACCAATCCGTAATGTTTAGCATCTTCTGCTGAAATCATTCCAGCTGTCATTATCATTTCCATGGCCTTACCCTTCCCTACTAATTGAGGCAATCTTTGTGTACCTCCATAGCCAGGTATTACCCCTAAAGAAACTTCAGGCAAACCCATCTTGGCATTGTCACTGGCTATTCTAAAGTGGCAAGCCATTGCTAATTCCAGGCCTCCTCCTAAAGCAAAGCCATTCACTGCTGCAATGACCGGCGTTGAAAGATTTTCAATAAAATCAAAGAGTATTTCTTGACCTTGCCTAGAAAGGTTAGCCCCTTCCTTTGTATCAAAATCAGAAAATTCTGAAATATCAGCACCTGCAACAAATGCTTTTTCACCACTACCGGATAAGATTATAACCCGGATATCACTATCTAAATCAGCCTCTTTGAAAGCTGAATGTAACTCATAAATAGTTTCCTTATTTAATGCATTTAATTTTTTTGGACGATTAATCGTGATAGTCGTTACACCATCTTTATTCGAAACTAAAATATTATTATAACTCATTGTAATTTATTTTTTTGGAATAACCACTGTAAAAACAGTTCCTTTATTTATTTCTGTTGTAAATGTAATATTGCCTTCATAAGCTTCTACAATATTTTTAATCATAGGTAGACCGAGTCCCATACCGCTTGATTTTGTTGTAAACCTAGGTTCAAATATCTTAACCCTGTCAATTGGCTCAATGCCCTTACCATTGTCGGAAACATTAATAATTATATTTCCATTGTCCTCTTTAACTTTAACTTCAATTTTAGGGTTATTTATATCTTCCGTCGATTGAATAGCGTTTTTCACTAAATTAGTTATAATTCTAATCAAGTGTGTTTTATCTAACTTGGCTATCAGCAAATCTGTATCGTGAAAGTAGTAGATATAATCTTCATGAAAAATATCTAAGGCTAATTTAACCACTTCAACCACATTTAACTCTTCTCTTTTTTGTTTTGGCAATTCAGCAAAACTTGAAAAGGCAGAAGCAATTGAACTCAAGGTGTCTATTTGTTGAATTAGTGATTTGCTAAACTCGCCCAATTTAGTTTTAATGTTTGGGTCATTAACATCAAATCGTTGCTCAAAACTTTGAACTGTTAATCTCATTGGAGTCAGTGGGTTTTTAATTTCATGCGCCACCTGTTTAGCCATTTCCCGCCATGCTTGCTCCCGTTCAATTCTGGCCAACTTCACTGCGCTTTCTCCAAGCTCATCAACCATACTGTTATATGCGTTTACCAAATTAAATATTTCTTGACTGGCGTCTTTTAAAATAATTTTCTCATTACGACTGTGCAACGTTGTATGATTCATTTTCTCGCTTACCCTTTTTATCGATTTGGTAATATATTTTGATATAATATAAGCTATGGCTATAGCTATTAATAGTATAAATATATAAACCATTGCTAGACGAGAGAGAAACTCTTTCAGTTCCCTTTCTTGAAAGGACATATCTTGCAAGTAAGGTAAATGAAGAATTCCTATGTGTTTAAACTTATTGTCATCAATATAAGTGTAAGAAGATTGAAATTTAACACCGTTTGGAAATTGTTCCTGCTTTACTACCCTATGATCTTCACTCTCTGCTATTTGCGCTAATATAGTTTCAGGTATATCATAATTGACTGTATCTATTGTAAAACTAGAAGAGGAACTTGCTTGTAATTTACCTTGTAAATCATAAATATTAATATCTAATTGATTTATTTCTGATACATCGTACACTTTATCTTTAAATATTAAACCTAAATAACGTTCTTCAACGGGGTACGTTGTTCTTCGTTGTAATTCAATATCAATACTCGTTTTAATAGCACTTTCTTTCCTTTCCAGCCGTCCTCTATGATAGTCGTCTGCCTGCTCATTATATTGATAAATGGTAATTAATGCTATAAGCACAGAAGCTATTACCACCAGCAAAATCATGGCGAAAAATATTCGGGTTCTAAGTGAAAACTTTTTAAGCTTCATATTTCGTAAAGATAGCAAATATCATTCCTAAATTTGCACCACTAATTTCGCAAACTTTTTTACAAAATTGCTCTTATAAAGTCACTAATTTTTCCCTTTCCTTTTTCAGTAATGTGTTTTATAAATGCGGAACCAATGATAGCCCCCTTAGCGTAGGCGGTTGCTTGTTTAAAAGTTTCTTTATCAGATATTCCAAATCCTATAACTTGTGGATTTTTCAGGTTCATAACTGCAATCCGTTTAAAGTAATCGGTTTGCTCTTTTCCGAAACCGCTTTGACTTCCTGTAACACTGGCGGAACTTACCATGTAAATGAATCCATTCGAGATAGAATCAATAAATCTGATTCGCTCTGCACTGGTTTGCGGTGTTATTAAAAACACATTAATTAAACCATATTTTTCAAAAACAGTCTTATAAGTTTCGTTATAGACATCAACAGGTAAGTCGGGAATGATCAGCCCATCTATCCCTATTTCAGAACATTTTTCACAAAATGCTTCTACACCATATTGCAATATCGGATTAAAATACCCCATAATAATCAAAGGAATATCAACGGTTTTTCGAATTTCTTTTAATTGTTCAAACAAAATCGAAGTGGTCATTCCATTTCTTAAAGCTTGTGTAGAACTAGCTTGAATAGTAGGCCCATCAGCCAACGGATCACTAAATGGCAACCCAATTTCAACAAAATCAACACCACTATTTTCTAACTGTTGGATAATGGTTGCAGTATCCACTAAATCTGGATAACCAGCAGTAAAGTAAATGGACAGAAGCTTTTTATTTTCTTGAAGTTTTTGATTAATTCTGTTCACAATTTTAAAATTTAAAATAGTTGATATATGTATCCAAATCCTTATCGCCTCTTCCGGACAAACTCAAAACTACAATATCGCTTGGGTTGAATTTTTTATGTTTAAAAATAGCCAAGGCATGA
>Ga0102810_1000648_pt1 | contig 12848 bp, 9 predicted proteins | sample ColrivemetaGS573_FD_84506 | JGI IMG/M metagenome (GOLD analysis project Ga0102810, IMG submission 84506) | Estuarine microbial communities from the Columbia River estuary - Ebb tide ETM metaG S.573 | ecosystem: Environmental > Aquatic > Marine > Intertidal zone > Estuary | place: USA: Columbia...
ACCTATATGCGCAGGCTTTTTGTATGACACCAACTCAAAGATAGCATGGATAGATTGGGTTATATCCAATAAGAATTATAGAAAGAAGCCACACCGCAATAACGCTATTAACTATTTACTAGATAGCTTGATTGGTGTAGCACAGAGTATGGATAAGAAATATATTTTTGCGAACAACAACAACCCTTTACTCGTAAATCATTTTGTGGGTAAGGGATTTAGTGTTGGGGCTAAAAATCAAACAGAATTACTTTTAAAAATATAACTATGGGAGTAGAATTAGCTGCTATGTCAGGTTTAGTTTCAGCGGGGATGTCTTTCTCGCAAGCCTCTAAAGCAAGAAAGGAAAGGGAACAAGCTCAAAATCTAGCTAACGAAGCTTTTGCTGAGGCAAGAGAACAACTAGAGGTCAACTACTTAGAGGAGCTTAGTATAAGTAAAGAACCGTATGAGAGACAGCGTGAGGCACTCGCTCAGCAAGCTGCTCAAGCAATTGAAGTAGGCCGAGAGGGTGACCCTAGACTAGCCGCAGCTACTGCAGGTAGAGTTCTTGGTCAGGCTCAGAAGGCAGAGCAAGCAATTACTACTCAACAAACCCAAGACATTGAATCTTTAAAGAAAGCTGTTGCTGATGAAGAAAAAGTTTTGGCTACAAAAAGGGCTGAGCTTGATTTAGCTCAAGCTGAAGGGGCGGGTATAGCTGCTGCTGAAGCTGCTAATTTAGAAGCCACTTCTATGGAGTCTGCAACCCAAGGCTTGGTTGATACAGGTATGGGGTTGTACGAGATGTCTGAGTTATACCCTCAACAAAAACTTGCAGGTGTAACGGGAACTAATCAGGGACGCGTAAAGGGTGCTCAAGGTAAATTTAGATAATAATGGCAAAGTCGTATTATAAGTTTGATAAACGCCCTGACAGAGTAACTGTAGATTGGGGTGCTATAAGTAAAGATTTTTCTACTCGATTATCTGAAGAAAGAAATCGTAGAGAGGATTTAAAGTCTGAGATTGCACAGGATACTAAGAAGTATCTACGCACAGTACAAGATACACCTCAGGGTCAAAACCAATCAGCCAACGATAGGATGGCTTCTTTTGCTGAAACTGCAACAAAAACAAGATTGATGCAGGAGCAGAAGCTTAAAAGCGGAGAGCTTAAGCTTAGAGATTATTATGCTCAGAAAGCTAACCTTGAGCAAGGGACAACTGACCTGTTTGAGGTTGCTAAAAGTTTCAACACCAACTTTGAGAAGAACATGCAGAGGGCTAATACCAACGCATCTCAGATTGAGATATGGAATAATGGTAGGATGCAAGATTTTGCTAACCCTGCTCAATCACAGATTATCGTAGACCCTGAGACCGGTGAGGTTTTAGTAGCTAAGATTGTAGACGGCGTTCCGTCTAAGACAGACATAGCTTCAGTGTTTAGTTTAAAGAGTGGTGTCAACCAAGAGATTGATAGGGTTGATGTAAAGGATTGGGCAAGTAAAACGCTTGACACTTATAAGGAAGACTTTCAACAAGTTCTCGCTAGTGGAGGTTCAGTTACATCAAAATTAAATAACCCTAAGTTTAAAAAAGCAATTGATAAAGATGTTGCTGCTAAATTAAAGACAGGTAGTTATACGGCTGCGAGTGTGTTGGCAGATAATACAGATAAAGAGTACACGTTCTCTATAGACGAAAAAGATAGAGGTAAGGATGGTGTTATAATGATGATACCAAACCCTAAGAACCCAAGCAGTGGTGTACTGATTCCTGACTTAACAGAGGCGCAGGAGAAGGAAGCCGCTAAGGTTCTTAAAGATTCAATACTTGGTAGATTAGGTCGTAAAGAAACACCCGCACCTAAGGTAACTAAAAGTGATATTGAGGTTTCTAGCATTCAGGATAGGACTGCTAATTACAAGAAAGATATTACAGACGTTATTGTTTTGGGTGGTGACGATTTTTCGGAGTCGGCTGAAAGATTAATCACAAGGTACAATAAGGATGCAAAGAAGGGTCAAGATATAATTCTATCTGTAGACAAAGAAGAGGACTCTATACTTATTGAATATGAAAACAAAGATGGTGGCACACGACTTGAGACGGTTGATATTACAGGGAAATCATCTCAACAATTAGCCGCTGACCTTTCGGATAAGGTGAAACCTAGAAATATTAATATACCATCAGAAAGATTTGCTGAGCTTGAAATTAACCTTGAGCCGGGAAGGGGTGAGAGAGGTAAGGTAATGGAGAAAGTTACACCTATATTACAAGATTACTTTTTATTAGCAGATGGTAAAAATATAAAGGTAGATGAAGCTTTTAGTGGTCAAGATACTGAAAAAGCTGTTGAGTTGACTAACGAGTTACTATCTAGAAACTTCTCTAACCTAAGGACCTCAACTGAAGAAGTTTCCGGAACTAAAAATATTTTATTGAAAATAGGAGACTTTAATATTGAGGTAGGTTACGATACAGAAAATACTAGAGCGTACCTAAACGACTTGCAAGAAATATTTGATGCAGTTAGAAAGGGAGACACCGAAGGCTTTGAGTCAAAATACAAAGTTACATCTACTTATTCAAGTAATGATGTAGATAGCCGAGGTAGGCTTATAAAAAAATCATCAACCAAGGAAGTAGATTACAGTAACTTATAGTAAAAGATAAACATAATGAACGAGCAGGTATTAAAAGATTTATACGATAGAGCTGTATCTAAAGGTTATCAAAAATCTATTGAAGAGTTTAATACGTTACTACAAAGTAATGAGAATGTATTAGCCGACAACTATGGTTACGTGCAAGAGAAGGGATACCAAAAGTCTCTTGAAGATTTCTCTGTTTTAGTAGGAGTAAAAAAAAAAGAAGATTCGGTTTCAGCTTCTCAGCAGGTCGTTACGGATTCTACTATACCACAGCAGCAGGAAGAGGTTATTTCTTCGGAGTCTATCACACTTGAAGAACCTTCTGAATATACTGTTGTACAGGATACAAAACCAAGTGGAGGGTATCAAGGTGATAAACAGATTTCATTAGAGAAGTCCACCGCCATTGAGAGAGTGTTTGGTAAGAACGAACTTACCGATTTGTTTGGTGACATCTATAGAGCAGGTGCAGCAGGTCAAGCCCAAGGTGGTTCTGTTGACGAGGCTTTAGAGTTGTTTGCAAAAGGTTCTGACGTTTCAGATGATGACATCCAAGAATTTATTGCCGCGCAAAAGCGTATGCAGTCTATGGGTGAGTCTGACGAGATGCGTGATTTCCAAGAAATTTATCAAGAGAATGGTGGCGGTTGGCTAGGCTTTGTGAAAGGCGTGGCTAAGAACCCTACCGTTATACCACAGTTATTCGTATCGTCAGTTAGTGCTATGGCTACCCCTGCAGTCCTTGCGGGTGCAGCAGGAGGTGCAGCAGGTGGTGCTTTAGTTGGTGGGCCTGCCGGTGCTTTAATAGGTGCTATGGGTATGGCCGGTACTACGCTTGAGACAGGTCTTACTTACGCTGAGCTACTACAAGAGCAGCTTGGTGACAAGCCTATGACCACTGAGAATATAAGAACTGTATTAGGGGACAAGGAAGCGATGGATGAGATTCGCTTTAAAGCTGTAGGGCGTGGTATTACAATTGGTACTATTGATGCTATCACGGGTGGTCTTGCAGGTAAGCTTACTACTAGCGTTGTAAAATCTACAGGTCGAAAACTTTTAGGTGCTACCGCAGGTGGTACTGTCGAAGCTGTAGGTGGCTCTGCGGGTGAGGTTGCAGGTAGATTGGTTGCGGGTCAGGAGATGGACGTTGCTGAGATTGGTTTTGAAGGTATTGCAGGTACAGCCACAGCTCCACTGACTGTAGGTTATGGTCTTTACAAAGCCCCTAAATACCATATAAATGGTAAGGATAAAAACGCTGCAGTATCAGGTCCTGATATGGCTAGGTTTATTAGAGAGGCTAACCCTAACGATTTAATTAAGGCTGAGGTTAACATTGTTAATGACGATGTGCTGCAGGCTGAGTATACAAAGAAATACCAAGAGGCTGTAACTAAGAGAGATATATCTGAGGCTGACCCTGAGATGAACCAACCTACGCTTGACGCTATCACAGAGCTTCAGGTAGAGTTGAATAATCTTAAGGGTAAAGACAATCAGGTAGCTAAGGATAGAGCTAAGGTTATAAGAGAGGAGATAAAGAATCTCCAAGAGAACCCATTAACAGAAGAAACAGATGCCATTCAAGAGCCAAGCGCAGAGACGGTGGATGTACAAGAACAACCCGGAGTTAGCGAAGGAGTTCGAGAAGGAGACACCGACATCACAGCAGTTACCGAAGAGGTTACACAAGAAGAAGTACAAGAACAAGATGTCTCTCCGGAGCTACAGAGCGAGGTAGACAAAGCTATTGCAGACGAACAATTAGACTTAACTGAGTTAGACGATGTGATTACTGAGGAAGTTACGGAGGAAGTTACGGAGGAGGTTACACCTGAAGAGACGGTTACTGAAGAGGCTACCCCTGAGCTTACTGAGCAAGAGAAAGTTCAGAAAATGATTGAGGATGTTACTGAAGATTATGACGGTAAGATTGAAACTATTGAAGAAGAGATAGCTATAGAAAAAGGCAACACCGAATCGGGTGTTGCTGAGTTTAAGAAAAAAATAAAAGAGACTAGAGAAAACAAAGACTTAACACTTACTCAAAGATTGAGCGAGTTAGAGAATTTAAGAGAGCAGCTATCTGAGTTCAAGGAAGAACAAAAAAATCAAATAGATATCTATAAAGTAGATATTAAGGAGAGGAAACGTGAGATGAGGTCTGAGATTAGTTTCAATAAAAAAGAAATTAAAAGAAGCAGAAAGTTAGCTGATAAAAGCCCTAAATTCAGATTAAGAGATGAGGTAGAATCTCAGGTTGATGAGTCGGAAGTAGCTAGAGTTACTGAAGTATCTATATCTAATAAAGAACAGGTTAACAGCCTTATTGATAAAGTTGATTCTAATAAACAGCAAATAATAAATAGTGCAGTCAAAGCTGTTAATACCTTAAAGTCTGTATTACCTAACTTTGATATTATAATACACGACACCACTGATAGCTATAATTCTAAGATGGCTAAGGTGAATGGTAATGAAAATTCTCGTGGCAGTTTCTCTTATTCAATTAACGAGAACGGAGACTTTGTAGGTAGCATAGATATTAACTTAACTAATGCTAGGGTTAGAACGGTTGCTCATGAAGTGACTCATGCTGTTTTACTAAAATCATTTGGTGAAGCCCCTGCTACATTTTCAAAATTTAAGAATAAAATATCGCAGATAATTAAATCAGATGACAACGTAGCTCTTCAAGAGTTTGCTGATTTATACGATAGAGATGTAGCTCCTGAGGAATATATTACAGAGCTTACTGCAATGCTTGCTGAGAAGGGGACTAAGATAAGCCCGTCTACATTACAAAAAATTGGAGCATTAATAAACGAATTAGTGTCTAAGATTACTAATGGTAAATTAAAACCATTTGAAGAACTGTCTAACATCAATGAGTTAGCTGATTTCTTTAACACCGTCTCTCAAGCAATAGCTGAGGGGGATGTGATTGACTCTGACGGCGTTACTGAGAAAATAAATGTAGACGCTACACCTAACGAAACAGAGGTTGATACCGGTAGCTTAACATCTAAGTCAAGTTTAATTCAAGACTTAGGGCTTACTAGGTTTAAGGAGATGTCTTCAAGAATAAAGACGGGTGTCACCATAAAAGATATTGGAGAGGTAGAGTCTCATTTAACTTTTGCAGATAGATTAGCTACAGGTAAGGTTGGGACTGAAGATTATTTAGGCGGTATATTATTCGCCGCAGCGACAGGTAATGTTTGGGCCTCTTTTAAGCTATCGAAAGTTAATTCTATAATCAAAGGAATGCCTAAAAATAAAGACGGCTTCCGATACTTAATGCCCGCTCTTCTTACTGAGTCATCGCACATGTCTAACAAGAACATGGTTATGACATCGTTAAGATTAATGAATGATTCCATAAAAAATAAATCTATATCGGCAAAGGATGCTGACGATAGAATATCAAAAGCTTTAAATAAAAAATCTTTAGTAGGCTTAAAAGAGGTTTATGATTCAGAGATGAAGGGTAAAGCTGTTAATGAAAAGAATGTAAGTGATTCAGTAAACAAGGCGGTCTTAGGCTCTAAGTCCACATTTGAATTACGTAAATCATTCTTAGGCTCACTACTTGGTGAAGCTAATATAAGAACCGCTTTAAAATTTGGGGACTTACCTTCATACTCAGAGCTTGCTAACGGATTGGCTGAGCCTATTACTAATGGCCATGATTATGGGGACGTTCTTTTAACTATTAAAACTGATGGGGATTTAGTTGCGGTTCAACCTAAGGAAGGTGATGCAGACTACCACCCATCGTACCCTTGGGTTATACGCTCAGTTATGCCTGATGGTAGCAAAGCTAAAGTTGAAACTTTAATATTTAAAAATTCTTATAGTGCTGTTGATTTATTTCCTCAAGTAACGAATAAGAAGGGGCAAACACTTACCTACGATGACTATATAGCTAAGTATGGTAAAGAAAGAGCTAAGTCAAGATACCTTGGTTACATAGGAGGGGGTGTCATGAGTACAACCTTAACTGAGGTTGTTAAGACTGATGTTAAGGGTAAGTCAAAAATAAAATCAAAGGCACAGAAAAAAGCAGAAACCTCTAGTAAGGGTAAGGTAAAGTCATTCGTTGAGAAAGCTCGTGGTTTGGGTTATTCAGATGCAGCTATCAGCGCATTGCTTACACAGAGAGGTGTAAAACCTGAGTTGGTTGCCGAGGTTGTTACTACTGAGAAGACCGCAGCTCCAAAGCCTAAGCTTACAGAAGAGTTAGCTCCGGGACTTAAAAGGTTAATGAAGAGAATGCAAACCTTTAAGAGTGCTGAAGCAGCTATCACTGCTCTGAAAAAATCTGCATTATATAAAAGAGCTACTGACAACATTAAAGAGCAGTTAGTTAGAGATGTACGTAAGCAGTTTGGTTTAAAAGAAAAGACAGCTCCTACAGCGAGTAAGTTGCTAGGTGCTATAAGAGATGTTAAGAAGGTAACGCTGAAGGAAACTGAGCTGTTAAAGATTAGGTTGCAAGAGGCTGTTAAGGCTGCTAAGGATGCTAAGAACTTTATAGCTGATACGCAGCAAGCTTTAGCCGCTGAAGTAAAAGCCTTAATTAAAAAGGGTACTCTAAGTCAAGGACAAGCTTCAGCTATAACAACTAAGTTTGCTAAGACTGACGTAACTAAACCAAAGTCTGTAGATGCTTTCACTGATTATGTAGCTAAAGTATTCAACGACTCAGAGGGGAGGTACAAGAAGGGTGTTATAACCCAAATACTAACATTTGTAGGGAAAAAATCAAAGAAAGCTTTAACAGATAGCAATAAGGTTAGAGGTAAAGGTTTGGATGCTCAGGGGCAGCAGTTTTTTGCTGCAGCTAAAAGAGTTCTTAAGAGAATCCTTGAGGACGACTTTGATGCTGAGTCGATAGGGGGGAAGTTTTTCCCTAACATTGACGAGATACTTTCTACAGAAGGAAAGCTAACTGTTAAAGAGCAAAACGAGTTAGATGCTTACGTGGCTTTTGAAACCTTTAAGGGTATAGAGAGTATGAGTGTTCAAGAAGTTGAAGCTTTATTTAACGATTTAAAGGAGGTTCGCTCTGAATCAATTGCTCGATTAAAAGATAAACTTGATGCTCAAAAAGCTGAAATTAGAAAGCTTAGAGATGAGGTTGACTCCGATATAAAGGAGGGTTATTCAGAGCTGTATAATGAAGATGGTAACCTATTAACAAAAGAAAATCTTAATTCAGGCCAAACAGAAAGGGGTGCTGCCCTTCGTAGTGGTAAACTTGGCAAAGCTTTTAAGCTTTACCTAGACGCATTCCCGATAACAAACCCCGGTAAATTTTTAACGGGTATTGCTAATAACTTAAAACACTTAGGTACTCTAACAAACGGATTAGATAAGGTAGGTAAGTTCTTTACTAGGAATATACATGAGTCACTTAACGTTATGGAGAGTTTGTACGCTAAAGGACTTCAGAGCACTCGTGCTAAAATGGATGAAATAGCAAGCTCTATAGATGGCATAAATAGTTATAAGGATATTAAAGCTAAGCTAGCTACAGGTACGCATAAGATTGATGGAATCACTGTAACTATTAAAGAGAAGGGTAAGAAGGTTAGAAAGAGACCTTTAGGGACTAACCTCTTTAACGCAGACCAATTGATGAGAATATATGCCCTGAGCAAGAACAGTGTTCAGAGAGCTAAGCTAATTAACCAAGGATTTACTGAGGATAAGTTAAAGAGAATTGAAGGTATTCTTGGTAAGGATGTTGTAGAGTTTACAGATAAGGTTGTTGAGTATCTAAGTACGGAATACTTTGAGAAAACTAATGACGTATACTCTGACGTAAACAACGTGAACCTAAGCTATGTAGAAAATTATTTCCCTACACAAACAGTACCCACCACAGTGAACTCTGATTTACTTATGGATGGTAACTTTAATAACATATTCAACACACAGACCGCACCTGCGTTAAAGGAGCGTGTTGACATTAAGGGTGATATAGAGATTACAAACGCTGACTTTACTGATGCTATAGAAAATCATTTTGAGACTATAGAGCGTTATAAGGCTTACGCTAAAGGCGTTAAAACCCTTGACGCTATATTTAAGTTCAAATCCGTCAACACCCTGCTAGAGCAGACAGGATTAAATAAAGTTGTTAAGAACGCTGTTAATTATGCAGTGAACCCTAACGGTGGGCAGCAGTCAATACAACCTACAATTATAGATAGGCTTATGACGAAGTATACAGGCTTCGCTCTAGCCTTTAAGTTAGCTCAGGTTGTAAAACAGTCAACGTCTTTTGTTAATGCTTTTGAAGATTATTCATATAGAGGTGAGGGTAAAAGTAAAGTACCGGGGTTAGACCTTGTAATGTTTATGATGGAGGCTGCTTATACAGCGGCGACCCTTCCAATACAGATTCAGAAAGCGTACAACATGTCCCCTATGTTTAAGGAGCGTGTTAAAAAAGGTTTAGAGGGAGATGTATTTGGTTTAGAGACAGGCTCTGTTACCTTCAAGCCAATCGGTAAATCTAACACCATGCTCGGAAAAGCTGTTAGGGCTTTCAAAACAGGAGCAGGCTCACCTACAGTGCTTGGTGATATTCTTGGCGTAATGGGTTATATGATTAACTACAACCGAGACATTGCAAATGGTATGAGTGAGGCTGATGCCCTGAAGAAGTTTGAGAACTATAACGCCACTCAGCAGTCTCGTAGAGCGACTGAGAAGATTCCTCTACAGATGAATAGCAACTCTTTAGTTAGAGGTTTTACAATGTTTGGTAGTACACTATTCTTGCAGATGAATAAAGTTATGCAAGGTTTTACAAACGTAATGCGCTCAGCCTCCAAAGGTGAGGTGCCTACAGCTAAAGATACTAGAGCTGTTATTTTAAACCTTGGTGTAGCTAACGTAATGTTTGCTCTTGCAGCCAACCTAGCGAAGTTTATTAAAGGGGATGATGAGGATAGAGATGAGGCTTTACTTAGAATGAAGGACGCTATGAGCGGTCTTAACCTTATCTATCAAGCTCCTTACTTTGGGGCTTCCATAGAGGAGGCTGTAAACAAGTCAAGAGGAATATACAGGCCGGCTGACGCAGTTGTTAACCCATTCAAATCCTTGCCTAGAAAGTTTAATAAATTGTCTAAGGATGATAATAAAATTGAATCAGCGGTAAGAGTTCTTGTAGAGCTTACTATCGGGGCGCAGTTAGACCCGTTTGTTGGTTTGTTTAACGGATTCACTGAAGGGTTTGATGAGGATGTAATGTATGATGTTCTTGGTGTGAGTTCTTCTTACAGACCTGCAAAACAAACTGAGAGCAAGAAGGGTATAAGTAAATCCGCTTTGAAGAAGGCTAACCCTAGGGCTTACCAAAGATTATATGGCCCGGGCTCAGCTTACTATAAGCAACAGCAAAGAATTAAAGAGCTGAAGAGAAGACAAGGTAAATAAAAAAAAGGGAATCCGTTATAACGGATTCCCTTTTTTAATTAAATAGAATTGACCGAAATCAGATTCCATTAACCTTTTAGATTAACCAATAAATTCCGTAAAGAATTACTGCGTTAATTATTAGCACGACTATAAAGTCTTTTATCTTACCATCAGAATCTGACATACTTGAATCCTTTTTGTTGTTCGTAATAAATCATTAGCTCCTCATCATTGAATGAGTTCTCTCTTGGTTTTCTACCACCCCACTTAACGCTACCCTGTATCTCTGAAACCTTAGCGTAGATGATTCCATCCTCACACGCCCATATCATCACAGGGTTTAATCTTTTGTCGCATAGCTTGACAATCTTTCGTGCTGCCACAGGAAGCGGATAAGCGTCTTTAAGAGCTCTTAATCTTCCTTTAACTTCTACGTAAGCGATAAGGTTGTTAGAGCTATCAAACACTCTGTAATCAATGTCGTTTGGACCGAGCTTTTTATATGAGCCACCAAATATCCCAACGAATTTTTCAATCGCTTTCTTCTCTCGCGTTAAGTCTGACTTGTTTTCAAATCTCATAGCTCCATTAGGCAGTTTATAGCAGTATGGCCACCGAATACAACACCGCACCCGATAGCTTGCTTCTTAAAGTTCTTAGCGTATGCAGCAGCGTAACTCTTACCGTCAACACCGCAACCTACTTGCATTCCAAATATTCTAAAGTTTCTACCAACCATCCACTCGCAGTACGCTTGTGTGTGTATGTGGCCTTGAACCGTAGACATCATATCGTTCTTAGACTTTGTCCTTGCAGTACCACCCTCACCGTGTACGTACTGTACGTTATCGTACACAACCCTGTCCTGCCAATTCCACTTCGTTCCAAGAACGTCGTTGTAACTCTTTATCCACCTCTGTGGTATCTGAGAGTCAAAAGCTTTACGCATAATAATCCTGTCGTGGTTTCCTATAAGAACATCCGCAACAGGGAAAGCTTCGTTCCACCTCTTAACCTCTTCGATTGCGTAGTCCAACTCATCACCACCACCCATTCCATCGGGGTCACTAGTATGGAATGAGGAGTAGTGATTGTCAATTATGTCACCGATAAAAATGACTTGATTGCAGTTGTATTTAGCGTATGTCTCCTTGCAGAAATCAAGGTAGCCGTCAAGAACAAAAGGAGCATGAACATCCCCGATAACGAGAATCCTACGCTCCTTCTTATTGATATTGTCGTACGCTACTTTCTTGTTACCACTAAGTCGTGGTCTGTAATCCTTCTTATAGTTCATCTTGTAGGGATTCAAGCACACCGTTTAGATTCTTAATAAGACTCTTAATCTCCTTCCTAGCTTTCTTATGCTCACGGTCTATAAGAGATTCGTAAATCTCATTAGTAGAGTCGTGTATCCCTTCCATTAATAAATTGATGTGCTTGATTCTAGTGTGATGGAGATTGGATTTTGTAGACATTTGATTATGAGTCCATTGCGTTTAGGAACGTAGTTCCCATCGTTGGATTTATTGTTTTGATTAGTTTGTAAATCTTTTTTGACTTAACCCTAACATCAGAAGCTTCCTTCTTTGTAGAGTCAACTCCTAAGTTCGTGTACATCTTACAATCTATACGCAACAACTCATCTAACTTCTGTCTCTCTGACCAAGTTTTAAACTCAGTTATCTTCTCTATGTCGCTATACGTATACTCCATTGTAAAATCTGTTTAGTTTTTTCTCTATCTCTCTCTCCGTATTAGGCCTAGTCCTTTGTCTTATAATCTGTATAAGGTTTCTATACTTGTTATCCTCCTTTCTAAGGAGAGAGTTGTCTTTAATTAAAGTATCATTCAACAAATATAAATCTTTTATTTTATTTTCCAATGAAATTACTTGTTTTTTTAAATCATTTATTGTATCCAAGCCATGAACCGGGTCGTATCCATCATAAAACAAGGTTCGGCACTCTACATATTTAGCTCGTAAAACCTCATCATACTTGACTATATCTTGAAATTTAAGCCAATAATTATGAACCGTTGCATGGTTACAATTAAAAGTTCTAGCAATGTGGCTAGAGCCTAAGTTTAAATCCTTGAGTATATCACAGTAAACCATTCTTGCGTTTACGTACTTCCTTAACCTTGTCTTCTTTGTTAAGTCTAAGGCAAATACTCCGTTAACTATCCTCTTTAGTTTCTCCTCCTGTTGTTCCTTCAGTTCCATTTGATGTAAGTGTTTTTTGGTTTGTAATTAAATCTAAGTATTCGTCCAACTCTATTGGTATGATGTCTAAGTACACGGCCTTCTCACCTTCCTGCTTGAGATACTCTATCTCAAAAAAGAATGGCACTGCGCCCTTGACTACACCACCAACTATTTGAGTTAGCCCGTTTAGTGATACTAAATCTTCTTCGTGGTTTATGAGTTGACGTACAACCTCCTCTTGGATGTTATCGGGATACATATCCAACTCCTCTATAAAGTAAACGTCAAATTTAAGAGTCGTCTTCTTCTCCCCCTCGGTAAACTTCTGTTCTGAATCCATATCCTTTTAATTCTTTTAGTCTATACTCCTGCAACTTTGACACCTTTCCTGTCGGCCTCTTAACCTCGCTGAATAAAACATCTGCGTTAGGCTTGAAGGCAACCAAGTCGGGAATCCCATTCTTATTAGTCTTCACTAACTTGAGGACATAATAACCTTCGGACTCCAACTCCTTGATTCTTTTAGATTGTATCTGCTGCTCTGTCATTTTATAAAG
>Ga0102810_1000658_pt1 | contig 12784 bp, 15 predicted proteins | sample ColrivemetaGS573_FD_84506 | JGI IMG/M metagenome (GOLD analysis project Ga0102810, IMG submission 84506) | Estuarine microbial communities from the Columbia River estuary - Ebb tide ETM metaG S.573 | ecosystem: Environmental > Aquatic > Marine > Intertidal zone > Estuary | place: USA: Columbia...
CCAACTGGAATCACGATGTCCCTCTGGCACTTGAGATCCATCCCTGCCGAGTCGTAAGCAACCTTGAACAAACTGTCCAGATTGCCGTTGGCGTGGTCGCTCCGCATCCAGTAAATCTGGGTTCGGCCCGTCAGTAACTTGAACAAGGCGTAGAACTCCTTAATTAACGACATAGATCACCTCGTTCTTAAGGGCCGTGCTGACCACGTTGTTCCCATCGGTCATGAAGACATCACCGTCCCGAATCTCGATAACATCCAAGTCATAGGAGCGTCGTAATGCCCTGTACGTTGCGTTCTCCGCAGGCAGGCTACCGTTATCAAGTATCTTCGCTGCACCTCCGAGAATGTACTGGTAGAACACCTCATCCGCTGACTTGTTGAGTGACCCGAAGACTGCGATCAGGAAATGGGTGAGTGTGTGCGCTCTGGCGACGTCTACCCCGTTCCCTTCCTTTGTCGTCCGTGTGAACTCTTCGAGAAAGGTCTGTCTGTCCGTTGAGTTGGGAAGGGCCGACAGGAGCAGGACTTTGCCCGTGCTGTCCTTGACCTTTAGCCAAACGCTCTCAACCTCTATCTTTAAAATCATATTGAAATAACCTCCAACTACATAATAACTGTAATTGGAGGCCGTGTCAATAGATATATCCGACTTAATTAGAAATCAGTGGCGGAATCGAGGAGGTTGTAGTCGATGGTTCGCTGACCGTGGGATGCGCCCATGTCCACTAACTTCATGAACTGGACGTACTCATAGCCTCGGTAAGACGAAGACCAGATGACCTGACAACCTGCCGAGGCATTGCTGACGTACTTCGCTCTGGTGCCTGCATGGATGTTGATTCCGAACCAGCCCGTGTCCTGATGATCTCCGTCCTTTATATGCCCTCGGAAGGATCGTGAGACCGTGACGGCCTGCGCTTGTACCAATGCTCTGTACTGGCTTCTGCCGTGGCGACCAATCTGGTACTTCCAGTGCCCTGTATTCAGGTGGGCTGCGCCCTTCTTGTTCAGGGGCCGGATGTGGTAGTAGTAATATCCGGGATCGCACGAGGCAACAAAGGATTTGACTGTCTTGCGGTTGGTCTTAGAGTCGATGTAGGCCACGGAGATAACGTCGTTGTAGATATTATCCACGTTGGCGACCTCTCCCTTCCCTAAGATGTAACCTCGGATACCGACGATGTTCACGAAGCCCTTGACATCTGACCAAGAGGCCTTGCCGTGCCTTGCGATACAGATCTTTCGGAGCCAGTCGTAGTTGTTCGGGTCTGGCTTGCCGGTGGCCTTGGGGTTCGCAATGGTTCCGTCGACAAGGGCGAGTGCCACGTTCTGGTCAATCACGCCCTTGAACTCGAATCCGTAGGCGTCGGCAAGGTCTTGAAAAGCCTCTGTGGTGCTCCCTCCCCAGATCCCATTGTCCTGAGACGTCTCTAGGTACTTGAGGTGGGATGCTGCCATTCGGTGCTCCACGAAGTGGATTGTGGCTGCTGCTGCCCTGTCGAAGTATGTATCAGTTCTGGCTATCGTTGCGTTGCCCTTCAAGACCTCCACGAATAAATCAATGGATGCCTTCGGTATACTGGGCTTGAGAACCTTCTTAAATTTATCTACTGCTTCCGCTGTTCTTGACATTTAATGTCTCCTATCTTCTATTTCTCTTACGTCCACATCTGCTCTGAGGAATCCGAGGTCGGGGAAGGTCTCGGTGTCGGTGATCGCTATTTGCAGTGCCTGAACCCTCCAGTGTAGATGGACAAGGAGATCTAAATCTGCGTCCTCGAACCGCTCTATCGCTGACATTCCGACAATGAGCTGAGGCTCCTCCATCTTCATATCCCTGAGAACAACCTGCTCTTCCTCAATATCAATCACTGCGTATAGCTGACTGTCGCCAAACGCCTTTATGTAAACCAAGTCTCCCTTTAGGAACACGGCCACACCTCCCCTAACATAATCTGTCTATGTGCTAGTATAACATAACATATCTTAATAAAACAACAAGGAACACAATTATATGAAGCACATAGACGCAAATGGAATGTGGAGAGAGACCGAAACAGCCGGTGGTGTCCATATTCACAGCGGTATTCTACGAATGGAGAAGACGTTCAAAACAAGGGAAGAGGCCCACGCCATGATACGGAGCCGAGCCGAGGAATTAATGTCGCAGTTGGCGGAGATGGTAGAGATGCTAAAGCCTGTCCCTGCACCCGAACCTGCTCCAGAGCCTGCCCCAGAACCCTCCGAGGAACCCAAGCAACAGGAACCCAGAAGACAAAAATCGAAGAAGCGCAATGCAAAGTAAGTCAAGCTACGGGGACGACATCAGGCACATGAGGCAGATAGCGAAGAGCAGGGACGCAGGACTCACCCTCTCGACCGTCGCCAAGCACATGGGTTTCTCCGTGGGCCACTTAATGCACGTCGAGCAGGGGACTTCCGTAGCCCTCGACTCCGACGGTACGCTCAGGCTGTGCAGGTTTCTAGGGGCATCCCAGAAAACCGCAGAGTCCTTGATGATGAAGAGCTTGGACGAGAGGCAGTCCGTATCCTTTGACACCACGCCCTCCGAACTCAGCGAGCGCATCAAGAAACAGGTGGTTGACTTCTACATGCAGGAATGGTAGACTTAAATCGAGTACATTTCATGGCTCCTTTCTATTTGATAGGCAGTTTTTCACCTTTTCTGTCTTAGGCTCTGGGCACCGCTCAGGGTCTTTTTCTTTTTGGATTTACGATAGGTCTATACCCTATACCGAAAGAGATAGAAAATGAACAACAAGAATAACGGGGAGTGCCCTTTGGGACTTTCCGACGTCATAGACAAAATCCTCAGCATCGGTGAGCACATCTCCGACATCACGTTGCTCCCCTACCAAAAACCCTTCGCAAGACAAATAATCCGTAGCGTTCTGACCAAGGACAAGCGAACAATAACGGCACTCTTCTCACGCCAGTGTATGACTGAGTCCCACAATGTATGGACACCATCAGGCTACACGCCCGTCAAGGACATAGTCGCTGGCTCCCATGTACTCTCGGTTCCGATGGATAGTACAACGGCTGTCTTGGACAGGGTCTCCGAGGTCTGGACAATCGAGAATCAGCCCCTCTACGACGTCTGGATAGAGCAGGGCGGAAGGATACAAATCTCCGAGAATCACCGCTTCATGACCATACAGGACGAGTGGAAGTCACCATCCAGCGGATTGAAGTCAGGGGATAAAGTATTCTCGCCCTTGCTACCTATCGTTGATGATGCCTCTGAGGTCACTGGATGGGCAACAAGCCTCTTTTACCTCCTTGGGAGACCTAAGACACCTTCGGGCATAATGATGGACATCGTTGGGTCTTCTACGGAGCTTCGAGTAGAATCCGAGTCTGCGAAGAAGGTTCTGGCCGATACGATTGGCTCTGGCTATGAAATCTTAGAGAGTGGATCCTTTTTCATTGCGGAGGAGAGCGAACCGACCTTTAATTACCTTCAGGTGCTCAAGAGATCAGAGAGCCTGCTCCGAGTCCTGACAGCCGATGCCGAGCTTAAGAAGCGCATGAGCAAGCACGGGCACCCCCGATGCGATGTCTACTGCCGTTTGGAGAGCACCGGAGAGGCAAGGCAACAGGCTCTAGCGATTCTCAGGTCTTTCGGCCTCGATCCACAGGATGAAATCAAGAGGGGCCGTGTTAAATTCGCAGATTACCAGAGCGTCAGGCTACTCCGCCCATTCCTAGAGTCCCACTACGCTTACTCCCATGTGACGGACATGCTCCACGACCATAAGAACTGGGGATCTTCCTTTGTTCACAGGGATGATTGGATAGCTGCGCTCAGGGTCTGCCCAGAAATCGAGGAGTTCGTCCGTGCCCAGATGTCGGTGAACATGTTCTCGAAGTACCGCAAGGAAGGCCTGCCCTTCAGCACGTTCCTAGAGATTATCGACAAGGTCTGCCCAACGAGGTATCAAGAGGTGGTTCCAAAGCGTATCTACAGACGGGTTAACGGGATTCGGAGAAAGGGGTACGGCACTCTCTACGACTTCGAGACAGAGAAGACAGGACGCTACGTTGCCGAGAACATCCTCTCACACAACTGCGGTAAATCAGAAGCCCTGACCATCTGTATCCTTGGCATCGTTGTTGGTCTACCGGCCCTGTACAAGTCGTATCCCAGAGATAAGCGGTTCGCTAGGTTCTCAAAAGGGGCTTGGGTCGGGGTGTTCGCACCGGGTCGCAGGCAGGCAAAGAATGTCTACAACCGTGTCAGGAACAGGCTTAAGAACGAGAGGGGCAAGAAGATGTTCCACGACCTGCTATTGGATTACACCGTGGATCAGTCCGAGATATTCGAGCTGGATTCGGGTTCCAAGGTGGCCTGTTTCCCGTGTAAAGAGGAATCGGACATTGAGGCAGAGACCTTCCACCTTGTCATTGCGGATGAGGCGCAGGATGTCTCAGGGTTCAAGTGGCGTAAGTCCGTCGTTCCCATGACCACAATGACGGGAGGGGCAAAGGTTCTCGTGGGCACCGCCAACACAATCAAGAGCAATTTCTTCAACCAGATCCAGACCAATAAGTCACGAGACCCTGATGTTCACTTCGAGGTCGACTACACCATCCCATCAAAGCACATCGAGGAGTACCGAGAGTCTGTCGAGCAGGCCATCGTGGATATGGGGATTGACTCCGATGAGTTCCGCATGGCGTACCGAAATCAGTTCATCTTCGAGAGGGGAATGATGCTCGACCCGACCGTCCTAGACTACGCAGGTAGCAGTTCCAAGGGCATAATCTACAAGCAGTTAGACCTCGTGGATGTGTACGAAGGGGAGATGCCCGTTGTTATGGGAATTGACGTCGGTAAGAACATTGATAGCACGGTCGCAACGGCTGGTGAAGTGGACATCTACAACCCCATCGAACTCATGGGACACATCTACTACCGAGTCAGGATTCTGAACTGGCTGGCCCTGAAGGGTGACACCTTTGATGAGCAGTGCCCGAAGCTAATCATGTTCATGCACAGGATGTCTGCCACGCACGTCGTTGTCGATAGCACTGGCGTTGGTGATCCCCTGTACGACATGTTAGCAAAGGCAATGCCCCACATCGACATCGAGCGTTTCAAGTTCTCGGAACCCTCTAAGTCTGAGATCTACAAGCAGTTGCTCTCGGCAGTCAACACCAAGAAGATATTAATTCCGGGTGGTCAAAGGGCTACGAACAGTCGTGAACTCAGGGATTGTATCCAGCAGGGTGGCGATATGGAGAAGACGTGGAGGGGTCAGTACATGAAGTGCGCAGCCCCTAACCGCAAGGGTGCTCACGATGATTACTGGGATAGTATGGCCTTGATGCTCAGGGCTGCGAACAAGGTGATGCCAATGGCTGCGGTCAAGGTGTCGTCTAACAGTCTTTTTCGGAGAGGACAGCGGAGTAATACTCGGAAACGGGGACGTAGATAACGTCGGAGCCAATGATTGACAGCGGTGCCGTGAAGAAATCCTGCTTTGGACTATCGGCCCTGCCGTCGAGTTCGATGACAAGGCGACCCTGTACTGACTTTATCGCTAGGGTCTTGCGAAGCTCTAAGTTCCCGTTCTCGTAATCGTATTCAGAGACAAAGGTATAAAGGCCGTAGGGTAGCTTACCCTCGTACAGGTCTGCCTTAGATAGCTTGACGTACTCGGTCTCTTGGTGCCTTGCGTAGATACTCTTGACTTGGTTGAAGTGGCAGGCAAGGTTGTGGAGACCCCTAGAAATTCGTGACAAGGATGCTTTATCCTCCGAGTTCAATATCTTGCGGTCTAAATCCATTAGGTCTCTCTCTTTGCTATGATGCACTTAGTTCACTTCTTCTCTTCAGCAAGGGGTTTGGGATGTATTTCTCAAGCCCCTTTCTCATGTCTAAAAATCTTTTTTCATTTATTTTACACAAACCCCCTTGACATCGAGTATCGGCCTGTGTTAAAATGAACTCAAGAAGGACGGAGTCCTTCTTGATTTCTCTTCTTTATATAGTAGTTATTATATAAGTAAAGAAGAAAAAACATAAGGGGGCTTCGCCTTATGTTTTTATTATAGAGCATGAATTTGAGCGTGTCAAGGGGAGATTGGGAGGCTTAACCAAAACTTAACCTTAGACAGGTGTTAAAGTGCCTTGTAATCCAGTCCCTGCCTATGTTATAATAAGATTAACAGACTGAGAGACACCTACGCTCCAGTCCACACCTCCAAGAACACAAGATTGACCGCTTTGCGGTCTTTTTTGTTGGGGATGTAAAATGGGACTGAGGTTAAGAAATGAGCAACACCGATTCCCGTATTGAGATAATCAGCTTTGACACCCTTCTCTGCCTGAAACAAACCCAACCATCCGAGAGGCTTCTCAGGATTCAATTTAACATACCCTTAGACACCATTGAACCTTTAGGTATTACTCTCACCTTAGAAACCCCTACAACCCCCACTCAAATCGTCCTCAGCTACACGAAGGCACTCCGAGGTCTCTACTCCTTGTTACTTGACCCAGCATCCGTGCCGGAGGGAACCTACGCATCCGAAGTGGCTCTGGACTACGGAACCTTCATTGCCTCTAAAGACTTGAAAGTGAAGGTAACAACATAATGTCAGCCCTCGATTTATTCAAAAGGTCGCAAGGAACTAACAACTCACCGAGACTAAACTCCCTTGACAGACAGGACTCCGTCCGATTCAATCTATACAAACATTACTACCGATTCTACTCAGGCCAGCACTGGGAACACGAGAGAGACGACGACGAGGAACTCATCACGGCTAACATCTGTGCATCCCTTGTCGACAAACACGCTACGTTCCTCGCAGGTCAGGAGTGGTATCTGAAAGACCCCGATGGCGACACCGGAAGACCAGAGTTCAAGTACGTCGACAAGGTCTGGGAGTACAGCGACAAATTCACGACCTTCTACGAGATGGCCCACGGTGGTTCTCTCTTTGGCGATGTCTTTGCTATGGTTGCACCAGACGACAAGGGCGAGATAAAAGTCCAGAACGTGCCTCCCGTCTATGTCTACCCAACATTCCACCCAGACGATAAGAACCAGCTCCTGTCTGCCGTGGTCGAGTATCCCGTCTACGACCTCTCCAGTTCATCCCCCACCGTCATTACCTTTGTCATTGACAGCCAGAAGATTGTAAGGTACGTCAACGGTGATAAAACAAGGGAGGTCTTCCACGGATTCGGAGAACCCCCACTTGTCCACATCCCGAACCTACCCTACCCCGGAACCCAGTTCGGAAGGTCAGACCTCAGCTCCGTCACGGCACTGCAACAGATTTACAACAGCAAGATGACGGATAACTCTGACATCATTGCCTACCACTCCAGTCCCATCACAATCGGCTATGGCGTTCGTATCAACCAATTAGAGCGTGGCGCAGAGAAGGTTATCTCAGGATTGGACAAGGACGCACGGGTCGAGAATCTGGAAACAAAGAGCGATATGGCTGGCGGAATTGACTTCGCAAAGCAAATTAAGAAACTAATACATCAACTCGGAAACGCACCAGAAATTGCATTTGGCGCAGCCGATGAACTCCGATTCTCGAATAGCTCTGGCCTTGCTCTCCAGATGCTCTACCAACCCCTCATAGATGTCCTGAAGGTCAAGTACGGATACTACGGCCTCGGCATGAAGAAAATTAACAGGCTCATCCTCATGTGGGGAGTCAGGACAATGCAGGTCTTTGAGCCACTCACGGCAGAGGCCAGACGAAAGTTCTACAACGTCGAGGTAGGGTTTCACGATCCATTGCCACGAGACGAGATGCTCGAACTCACTAAAATCATCACGAAGCTCGAAAAAGGCCTTATGCACATGGAGGACGCCCATCAAGAGCTGGGTCACAGGAATGTCCTTGAGTACATGCGCAAGATTAAAGACGACATCGAGAGCGGAACAAACCTAGCATACGCAGCGACGAGTCCCGATGGAGACCAAACCAGCTTCCAAGGCGAGATTACCAACATTGGAGGGGTCGTTCGGGACGGAGGCACTGTGAGACAATCAATACAGCAAGAAGAAAGGGCACAAGAGGACTAGAGCCTTACTGTGACCCGAAAGGAAAATCAAATGACAGATATGAACAGCTTTATGAATAAGCCCAGCCAGAAAGTCACAATTAAAAAAATGGCTAAGACAGTTGAGTCAGATTTCATCAAAAGAGTCACGACCAACCCTGCCTCTAAATTACCCGGTGATGCAAGCTCTGGTTACAACGGAGTTGACAGCAAGTCAGTTTCCTCTTACCAGCCCGGTGGAGACCAAGCACCCCGTATGCCCTTCAAAAGCATCCGCAACCATAACGATATGTAAGACCGAAAGGTCATGCTGACTTAACGAGGAGAAGCGAATGAGTCAAGAACAGATAGAAGCCCTACGACAGCAAATTGCAACATTGAGCAAAGGTCTCGAAGCGGTTGATTTAGGAAATCCAGAGAGTGGCAACGCCCTCATCGGAGACCTGAGTCAATTCAGTGGGATGCAGAGCTTAGTCGAGCAGGCTGCTTCACAGGCAATTGCAAGAGAAAGAACAAGAACTAAGGAGACGGGAAACCAACTGGCCCAGAAGCAAGAAGAACTTCTGAAGCTACAGACTTCCCAAAAGGATAATATGGACGCAAACGAAGTTAAACAACTACTACAGGAAGCACTTGCCAGCCAAGCTGCGACCATGAAGGCCGAGTTCGAGAGCAATTTCGCACCCGTGCAACAACAACTCAGCGCAACACAGACGCAACTGGCACGAGCCGAGGTTCTCCGCACAATCAAGGTGCCAAGAGAATACGAAGCCCTTGTCCCGACCTCTGGCGATGTTAACGCAATGGCTCAGGCAGCAAAGGACGCAAAGGCTCTTTATGAGAAGACAGTCCGAGAAGCCAGAACCAAGGCCATCACAGACTACGGCATCCAGAACGACATGACACCAGCGGAATACTCGGCCCATCTAACCTCACTCCAGACCCCAGCCCCTGCGCCACAGGAAATCAAGATTGGCGAAGAGACCTTTGACCTCAACTCGCTAGATGTCCCAGACGCAGTGAAGGAACTTCTTAAAGCACAGGCCAGCCTGAACCCAGAAGATCACGGAGTTGCACCAGCTCCCCAGTCCCTACCACAAGCCCAGCCCCAATCAACAGTGGCACAGCTCGGCTACAATCAAAACAGCCAGCAGGGTGCCCAACCCCAGCAACCAGCCCAAACCCAGACTCCTATGGCGCAGAACGCACCGCAGGATTACGGACAGCAAGCAGTCGCTGGTAGCCCAGCCAACAATGTAAATGTATCGAAAATGTCACCTGAGCAGTATATGCAAGCTAAGAACACAGGGGCCATTGACATCAGGAGCATGGTTGAGCAAGCCGTAGCTAAGATTTCATAAATTAAGAAAACGAGAGGAAACTCGAAATGCCATCAATCCTTGGTACAACAGGTGCTCAACAGGCGGAAGTAACTGCCGGAAATATACAGGGTGCCCTGCCCACTACAGTCATCGAAGTATTGTCTAAAGAGATTATCTTTTACGCACTACCTAAGTTCCTATACATGCAGTTTGCCCGTCGCCAGACAGAGCTTAACCGCAATCCCGGAGATACAATCTCCATCCACCGTTATGATCCACTTCGTAAAGGTAAGAAATTAACAGAGGGCGTCAACATTGAACCAAAAACAATGTCTGCTTCTCCAGTCAAGGTCAAAGTCGATGAGTACGGTAACGCTGTACGCTTGACAGAACGCCTTCTCCGCACATCGGTATTCGATCAGTTAATGATTGCTGCTGAACAGCTCGGAGACGATTACGCTTACACCACAGAGGTTGAGTTCGTCAAAACATTGATGGCCCTTCCCTCAGTGCTCTTCGCTAACGAACAAGCCAACAGAGCTGCCCTCCTTGCCACTGATACCCTATCCGCCCGTACCATCCGTGCAGCGGTAGAGATTCAGAAGAACAAGCTGGTTCCTGCTTTCAAGGTTGCCAATCCCTTCGGTGGTGGACAGGTTGAAGTATACATCTGCTTCGTCAACCCTCACCAAGCTCGCACCCTTCGTGAAGACCCTGAGTACAAAGAGGACGTTCGTCCAAACCATGCCACTCGCATCTTTATGGGTGAGATCGGCATGTACGAGAAGGTTGTTTTCATCGAGACTACAATGATTCCCGTCATCGAAACCGGCACAGGCGACATCTACATCAACAGCGAGAATTTCTCTGATCCTCTCATCGTTGACGACCCCATCGCTGCCGACGTTGCTCCTGCTGCATTCGACGTTCACACTGCATTCTTATTCGGTGACTGGACTTACGGATTCGCAGAGGCACTCCCAGTAGAACTCCGTGACGATCCTCCAGAAGATTTGGGTCGTAAACGCAAGCTTGGTTGGTACTCCATCCAAGGCTCTGCTCTGGTTAACTCCGACCACGGCATGAGAATCGAAACTGCTTAATTGATCGAGGGAGTCTTGCGAGAGCGAGGCTCCTTCTTTCTCACAACACAACGTGCCTGAAGAACACAAGAAGGAAAGAACTAACAATGGCTACATCAAGAAAGAAACCCAAAGCAACCCCACAACCCCCTGCTGAAGAGGAATCATCAACTCTGGAGCAAGAAGTAGAAGCCCAGCTCGCATCCCTGAAGGACAACGACGAAGAGACATCAGAACTAGGCTTTGACTCCATTGCCCATCTGCTCGAATCCAGCCCGAAGTCCATGGAACAGGTCGTGCAGGACGCTCCGGCAGCACCCCCTAAGAGAATCGTGACCAATGCGGATGGCGAGTCGGTCGATCCCGAACTCCATTCACAGCGCATTGCCAACCAGAGACTACAGGCAGAGATCGCAGCACTGAAGGCAGGCAAGGGAACTCTCCCACAGGCCACCCAATCAAGCTACGACATGCAACAGTCCGGCAGAGCAATGGACTCGGACATGACACGCAAAGTACGAATCTATCCCTTGGAATCAGGCAAGTACAGCATCAATAAACGCATCTACCCCTGCAAGAAGAATGTACCGATTTCGGTTCCCGAATACCTTGCGAAGCGTTTGGTGAACGAAGGCCTAGCCAAGCTACATTAAATTTTAGAAAGAGGCGATCTGCCCAATGTTAACGACTGAAAAATTCACGGATGTGATTACGTCCCTTGGCGCAGATCCAACCTCTATCGACATGACGGCATTCCTTCTGGGTCTGGCCGATTCATACCAAGAGACACACAAGGAATCCTTCTGTCTCGACGCCACCACAATGACCTACCGATTCCCCACGGGCTGTCTGCTCTCTGAGTACACACAGTTCTTTCGTGCTGAGATAGCGGAAATAGAGTGTGACCCCGAACCCAACCCCGTTGCGGTCGCATTCCTAGTCACGTCAGAGGTCTTCGACCACACGGACGTTGCCTTCGTACAGACTGCCGAGGTAGCCTTAGACCCTGCCTACGGCATCTACAGGCTCTTAAACGCAGTCGATGAGGGTCAAGTGCTCACCGTGAAGTCTCAGGCCGTTCAGGAGGAAGCAGTGATCAATGAGGTCGCCTTCAACGCAGATATGTGCAATCCTATCCGCTCCTACAAGAAAGGGCCGATTGAAGTCAAGACCAGACCACTCCTCGAAACCCTCATGATGAAAGAGCGTCTGGACTCAATGACGGGAAAGAACGTGACCATCATCAGCTCCACCAGATACTCGAACGGAGTAGTCAAGGGACGCAAAGATGGGATTTAAGTTCAACAACTCCAAGATGGACGAGCTATTCAAGGAAATCATTCTCAACGACGAGGGTGTTTTTCAGTACGCACTCCTCAGAAAACAAATCGTCAAAGATCCAGACACCCTCTCAATCAAGGAAGTCATGGACATTTGGCATTCGGGAATGGCGAACTGGAACCACCCCGAAGAGAGAATCTCATACGAAATGGACGGAGTCATGCGAGACGTGTCCGGCATCGTGTTCGTACCAAAGCCCTCGGACGCAAAGAAAACAGACGTGGTGTACAACATGGCGACAGACCAAGCATATAGAGTCATGGGAACCGTCAACTACTCATCCCACATGGAACTACACGTCGAGGAATACTCCCTTGGCACCAACTTCACCCTGCCCTCAATCCCTTCGCCCACCCCTTACCTATCTGGCGATGCGGAGGTAGTCTAACATGGTCGAAGAATTTAAACTCCCAGACATATCCGGCAAGATCCTTGCACAGCGTAAAAAGTCAGGCAACGTCAAGTCAAGCCTAAAGGTCAGTTTCGAGTCCACTATAATCGTCGCTGGCGAGCAAAATAAAACGATCAAAACGAGGAAAGGCCTGCGTGATAGCATCCGTAAGACTATCTCAGACCTGACAGACGACAATGCGGAGGACGTGTACGACACCATCGGGGATACTATTGGTGCGCTGTCCCTCGAAATGAAGCACAACGTGATCCGTAGGTACAAAGACCAAGACCTCCCTGACGACAAATACTGGAGAGACAAGGGCTTCAGGTCATTTAACGGGTCACTGACGTCGGGAACTCCTATAGACTTCAAGCGCAGACCCTCTAGGGCCACATTCAAGGGATTCCAACGAAGTAAGAAAGCCCCCGTCACGTCCATCTCATCCGTGCTGAAGGAAGTAGAAGTAGACAGACTGCCCGGTGGTAAAGGGAAGCGAACCGCATATCCGAACGGCCTGAAGTCGGAGTACAAAGACGTAGCCAAGAGGTCAACCGCCCAGATCAGCCTCTCTTCTATGATAGAGA
>Ga0102810_1000659_pt1 | contig 12778 bp, 17 predicted proteins | sample ColrivemetaGS573_FD_84506 | JGI IMG/M metagenome (GOLD analysis project Ga0102810, IMG submission 84506) | Estuarine microbial communities from the Columbia River estuary - Ebb tide ETM metaG S.573 | ecosystem: Environmental > Aquatic > Marine > Intertidal zone > Estuary | place: USA: Columbia...
TATTGTATTTAGAGAACTAGCAATTATTGATTCTACTTTTTGAGATAATTCTAATGTCTTCATTGTTTTTAATTCTTCAAATGGTATTGGTTTATGAATAACTAGAGTAGCTCTTCTTCTAAAAGGCCAAATTATCTTATCGTAATTTTTAGGTTTAACAATTGTCATTGGAACCAATGGTGATTTGCTTTTTAAAGCAACTTTAAATGAACCTTGTTTAAATTCTAATAGAGTGCCAATTTCTTTACTTCTTGTACCTTCTGGAAATACAACCATAGCTGAACCACTCTTAACGTTTCTAATGACTTTAATGATTGCTTCTGCACCTTTTCTATCATCACTTCGATCAAACATAACACATCCTAGTTCTGGTGTCCATTTACCAACAGCAAATAACCTTCCAACAACATCCTTAGCTAAAAATGCAACAGGATATTCATATAACTTATACATTAGTAATGGAATATCAAACATCGATGTGTGGTTAGAATATATTGAAAACCCGCCTTCTTTAGGTAAATTCTCGATACCTATAACTTTAGTTCTCATATTCATAAAATGCATTGGACCACTAACCATTTGTTTTGCAATCTTATGCTTCAACATTGAAGTTTGTGGTTTTCTTTTTGCTACTAAAATATATAATCCTTCCATATATATAGCAAGTACTATAAACATAACTACCCATCCAGTTATAATACTAAGCAATATAACTAAAGGGTCATTGATATAATTATCTACCTGATAATCAAATATATATATCCCCGATAATGCAACTCCAATATTTATTGTAAACAGTATGATTGTAAGCATAATTCCACCTATGTATAGTTCTTTCGTATTTTTTTTAATGTTACAACAAGTTAAATTCCAAGAAATCCTGATATTTTATCAGCTATAAAAAACTTGTAAATTAGGAATAGAATACCTAAAAAAATAAAAATAATTCTCCCAGCAGTTCTTCCATATAAATCTTCAAAATCATAAACTCTTATCTTAAATGTCAATGTAAGGTAAATAACCTTTAAATTTAAACCTAGAATACCCATAAGTATTAAGTAAATTCCAATAATTGTGTAAATCCATGACATGTAATCACCTCAAACTAAATTTTGACCCATGTAATAATATTATTCTTTCTTTGCTATTTTAGCAAGCTATATATTAGCATATATACTCCTGTTATTATCCAAAGGATCCATGTAGTAATAAGCATTATATCTTTAATTCCCAAAAACCAAAGTAAAACAACAAACATTACTCCACTGAAAACAATGATAAAACAATATATCAATATTATTTTATAGTTTGTTCCATCTTGTTTTTCTAAAGACTCATCCTCTTGTTTATTCCTTTTAAGTTTACCGTAAAACAGGTACCCAAATACTAAATAGCTTAACCATATTGGTATCTGGTTTTCTATTGTTAAAATTTCTGGTTTGAAAAACAATCCTAATCCAATATAAATTAGTGACAAGTACATTGAGCTCATAATAATCCCTTTTTTACTAGGTAGTATTTCATAAAAAGAATATTTATTATTTATACCTTTACGATAAATCCATAAAAGGATAAGTAATATTGGAATTAATATTGATAGTTCTGATATTGTTAATGTTTGGAATATTCCATTAAAAGCAGAGAAAAACCCAATAATAATCATTACAAAAAATAAACCATATTTTTTTTCTAATATATTTCTAATAAATTTTGGTAATCCCTGATAAAGATAATTAGTATTTGTGATGACTCTCTCAAATACTAATGCAGGAATAATGAATGAAAAGATGGGATGCCAAAAGAAAACTAATACCATATAATCAATAATTGATATATTAAACAGTATAAATGCATCTTCTGATAAACCAACCCATAATACTTTAGTTAGATACGCTTCATACAAACCAAATAATACCCCAGCAAAATATAAAACACTAAACATTATTTTCTTGTTAGGTAAATTTTTAGTTATTATGTAGAGGAGTATAATCGTATGCAGTCCATATAGAGGTATCACAACAAAATAACCCCAAATATCAAAAAGAGGGTATTTCATACTTCCAGATATAACTTCTGCGAAGAAGACACTTATTAGGCTTAATAACACTAACAATACTATCTTTATTTTTTTCGTCATATTAATAACTCCTTTTTACTACTCATCTTCTATTTTAATTTCAAATATATCTAGCAGATTATTGAGATGATTAATATGATCTCCCTTTGTATTAATTCCGTGAAGATATCTATCTAATGAATCAACATCTTTCATGGCCTCTACATACAAATTATCTGAGATATTCACTTTATCACTGTGATTCACAACTGTTTCATGAATAATCTTTATTTCTTCATCGTTAATCAAAGGTAAATCTCCTCTTAAGCTAGAGTTATACACCTCGATAATTTCATATACAAATATACTTGCATTTTCTGCATGATTTTCTCTTCTTTTTGTTTTAATCGCTCCAATATCATGTAATGCAGCAGAGATAGCTAATAACTCTGGATTTAACCCTCTTTTTAACGCGACTAGTGATGCTAGTTGTGATGAAGAAAACATATGCATAACACTCCACTTTATCGGCAATTCTCTATCATCATCTGAAAGATTCTTTATATCCTCAAACAAATAGCTAAGTATTCTATTTAATCGTCTAACATCCAATTTCATTAAATCACCACCTAACAATAATTATAGCATATTTCAATGTGAAATATGACACCTGTTAGACAAAATAAAAAACACCACAATTCAAGTTTCTATGATTGTGGTGTTTAACTTTTTTATAAAAATAAATCAAATAATTCTATATTATTTTTTAAGATGCAGTAATATAACATCTATATGCTTTTGAACATAATCAAACTTTTGAAAATCAGTATCATAATGTTTAATAGATACTCTTGATAACAAACTCATTAATGAATGAAATATATATCCAACATAACAATCCACTTCATCCATTTTTATATTTAAAGTACCGTCCTTTACACCTTGTATTAATGAAAGTTTTGTTCCCTCACGGACATTTTCTTTTAATCTTGGAGCATAAATATTGATGTACTTTTTGATATCTTCATGTTCAACATTTGATTTTGTCATATATATATCAAAATAAGCAATGAACGAAAGAATAACATGGTTATTATCAGAAAGCAGTTTATGTTCAATTTGTTTCTCTAATACATCTTTTAATTGTTCATACCCATTTAATTCTTTATTAACAGTTATTTTATTAGCACTATTAAAGATTGAAATATAATAATATGCAATATCAGTGATTAATGATTCTTTACTAGAATAATATCTGTAAAGATTTCTTATAGTTATTCCACTTACTTCGGCAATGTTTGCTAAACTTATAGAGTCTATTCCATTTTCTGCAAATAAATTAAACCCATTATCAATTATTTTTAGTCTGCTTTTTGCTTTAGTAGGACTCTCATTATAAATTTCATTAATTAAACTCATTCCTAGCACCTCCAACCACTATTTTTAGTATATCCATTACAAGTAAAAAGTCAATAGGTATAACGTTTTTTGATACATCTATGGTGATTTTTACTCAAAACCAACCAAAAATAAAAAACCACAGAATATAATAATTAATAAACTGTGGTTTTATATATTAGTTTAATACTATGCTTCTAATTTTCCTAATTGATTTAATACTACAGCAACGATTCCGTATAGAGATCCAACTAATAATACGAAGAATCCTAATCCCATTGAGAATACAGTTCCATCAGCCATAAGTGTTCCTAAACCTCCACCAACTGCTGCGGTAGCTGCATTATACATATCTTCGATACCATTTAATTTTGAAGGTGTAGCGAACCATATAGTCCAAACACTAACAAATATTAAACCAAATGGAAGATACAACATCCATGATTTTGCATTTTTCACTAATGTAGTTATTGCGATACCAGCGATTAATGCTAGAATAGGTATTAATCCAAGAAGACCTGAAAGTGCTGAGTTTCCTGTACCATGCTCATCTTCTAATGCAATTGCTGCGGCTGCATCAATCCCAAAAGCTGCAAATGGTTCAAGATCTTCAAGTACATCGTCTGTCGGAATACTAGTAAATAAGTTTTCCCACATTAAACTCCAAACAGTTGTTTCTGATTCTGAGTCAACAACTATTGGGTCTGCCCCTGGTATTGGTAATGGAAATGTTGCGTCCGTTTTTGACACTATTGTTGTTAAAAATAATGCGATAAAAATAATTCCTAATGCGATCCATAAATGATGCTTAAGTTTCATATTAATCTCTCCTCTGTATTTTTTTACTAATGATAGTGTAAACGATTTCACAAAAAATGTCAATATGCATGACATTTTCTCGTATAGAAAGTTATACCGAGTAATAATCTACTTAGTTCTTAGAATGGTACTTATAATTTGAATATATAACATAACCTTGATATAATTCATAATATAAAAGTCAAATTTAATTGGAGGACTAAATGCTATATTTGATAATATACTTTATATTGATTAACTTGATTGCATTCATGATGTATGGAATTGATAAAAGAAAAGCAAAAATGAATAAATGGAGAATTAAAGAGTCTTCTTTACTGACTTTATCACTTATTGGTGGGGGTCTTGGTTCTATGTTTGCTATGCAAATATTCCATCATAAAACTAATAAAAATAAATTTAAATTAGGAGTGCCTTTACTTACATTTATCTCAATTATTATTTTTTACTTTATAATAAATAATTTTTTCTAAAATGAAAAGGAACAAATAAACATCATCTGTAACATACAGGTGGTGTTTTTAATTAGCACTGAACTCTACAATAATTATATCTATTAATATATTTTTTAATTTTTTGTATAAAAAAGGAGACCTATTGTCTCCTATTATCTATTAAACTTCTTGTTTTTCTTGTTCACTAAATTGATTGTAATGAGGTAATAGCGGCTACTGCAACTATATCATCACTAGAACATCCTCTAGACAAATCATTAACTGGTCCACCAAGTCCTTGTGTTAATGGCCCATAAGCATCTGCTTTTGCAAGTCTTTGAACTAATTTATATCCAATGTTTCCCGATTGTAAATCAGGAAAAATCAAAACATTAGCCTTTCCAGCTACAGAACTATTTGGTGCCTTTATTTTAGCAACTTCAGGAACTATTGCAGCATCAAGCTGTAATTCTCCATCAATTTTCAAGTTCGGGTATCTTTGTTGAACTGCTTTTGTAGCTTCAACAACTTTTAATACATTATCACCTTTTGCACTGCCAAACGTAGAATACGATAACATTGCTATTATTGGTTCTTCATGTGTAAGTGACTCAAATGATTTTGCTGTTTGAATCGCAATTTCAACGAGTTCATCTGCTTTAGGTTTCACGATTAATCCGCAATCACTAAATGCAAATATTCCATCACTACCATAAATGCTATCTGGTACATCCATTAGGAAAAATGTTGAAACTATTTTAACATCTTTAGCAGTTTTAAGTACTTGTAAGGCAGCTCTAAAAACATCTCCAGTTGATGTGATTGCTCCTGCAACCATACCATCTGCATCTCCATTTTTTACCATCAATACCCCGTGATATATTGAATCTCTTACAAGCTCATTTGCCTTATCACTCGTCATACCTTTAGCTTTTCTTAATTCATATAATAATGAACTGTAATCATGTAGTTTTTGTGATTGTTCAATCACTTCAACTCTAATTCCTTCAGATTGCAATGATATTATATCATCATTTAAGTCAACTGAATTTACTAAAATAATTACTTTTACAATACCTTCTTTGTTTAGAACTCTAGCTGCATCTTGAACTCTTTTATCTTTACCTTCTGGTAAAACTATTGTCTTTATGTTTTGTTTCGCTTTTTCTATAATTCTATCTATTAATTTCATAACTATATCTCATCTTTAATCGAATACAGTATATTCGTCATTTATTTTGATAGAATCAACAATACCAGCGATACATAATTCAATAGGAGCAATACTACTAGATGCTTTTGTGATCATTCTTGCAGAACCACCTTCAGCTAAAATTAATACTACGTCTCCAATACCTGCACCAACTCCATCAACTGCTACCATTTCATCCCCAAAAGGGACCAATTTTTCATCAATGGGTTGGACAAGTAATAGTTTTTTACCTTTTAACGTTTCGTTTTTATGTGTGGAAACTAAGTTCCCAACAACCTTTGCAAGTTGCATATAATCACCTCTTAATTAGATATTGATTATTATTTTGTATAAACACTATCAATGATACCTACTATACCTGCATCAACACATGCTGTTGGAATAGGTAAGTTCATTGCACCTTCTTTGCTTTTAGCATAGAAGACATATTCTCCTACTCCAGCACCAAAATTATCAGCAGCAACTATTGCAGAACCAATTTCTTCATGTTTACCATTTACAGGTTGTATCACTAGAAGTGAAACACCTTTTATTTCATTCACTTTTATTGTAGATGTAACCATACCAATAACTTTAGCCATTCGCATGGAATCACCCCCTATTGTTTAATAGTCTTTGCTCAATATCTAAAATACTTTGCACTCTTTTTTTGTTTCTATCGCCTTCAAATCTTGTTGTTAAGAAGATTTTAACGATTTCTTTAGCAACACCTACACCAACTACCATACTACCCAAAGTAAGTAAGTTTGCACCGTTGTGTTGTCTACTGTTTCTTGCTGTATAAATTTCATTGGCACAAGCAGCTAAAACACCAGGTATTTTATTAGCCATCATTGCTGATCCTATTCCAGCACCATCAATCATTATTCCAAATTCACATTTTTTAGTAGAAACTGCTTCCGCAACTAAAAATGCATAATCAGGATAATCACATCTGTTTTTATTGTAAGTACCAAAATCTTCAAATTCTACTTTTAAATCATTTGATAAATATTCTTTAATCTGTTCTTTTAGTTCGTAACCACCATGATCACAGCCTATTGCAATCTTCATAATTACATCTCCTTCTTATTTTTACTGAAGACATTTTTACCTTCAATATCGACATAATCAATTATTGCCATAATTGTTGCATCTACTGGTTTATTTTTAGTAACTTCAGTTAATCTTCCTGAACTTCCTGCTACTACTAAAACCATTTCTCCAAATCCAGCTCCAACAGCATCAATTGCAACTGATGGTTTTCCTTCATTTTCAAATGTATTTAAATTTACAGGTTGAACAACCTGCATCTTTAAACTGTTCATACTCGGATCCTTTTGTGTACACACAACAGTTCCTATTATTCTTGCAGCATACATATTTTTTCCTCTTTTCTAAGTACTAATAAGTACCTGTCGTAGGTTTTGTACCCTTAACAATATTAATTCCTGAACTAGTACCAATTCTGTTTGCTCCTGCAGCGATCATAGCTCTGGCAGTTTCTGTATCTCTAACTCCACCTGATGCTTTAACACCCATATTTGGACCAACGACTCTTCTCATTAATCTAATATCTTCAACAGTAGCTCCACCCTTACTAAATCCAGTTGCAGTTTTTACAAAATCTGCTCCTGCCATTTTAGCAATAGTACATGCTTTGATTTTTTCCTCATCATTTAATAATGAAGTTTCTAAGATTACTTTTACAATTGCTCTACCTCTAGCAGCTGCTGTTACACCTTCGATATCTCTTTTAACAGTGTCCCAGTTCCCTGATTTTAAAGCTCCTATATTAATAACCATATCAATTTCATTTGCTCCATTTTTTAATGCGTCGTATGTTTCATCAACTTTAGCTCTTGTTGTCATTGCCCCTAATGGGAATCCAACAACACAGCAAGTATCAACACTTGATCCTTTTAAAAGTCTTGAAACTAATGTTACGTAATGTGTATTTACACAAACAGACTTGAATTTGTATTGAATCGCTTCTTCACATACTTTTTTAATGTCTTTTTCTGTTGCCTCTGGTTTTAATAAAGTATGATCAATAATTGATGCAATATCACTATTATTGATGTTTGTTAAGTTTGTAGCACCATTATTTTCATTTGCTATCTTGCGATAAACTTCTTCAGCAATTCTCTCTATTAATTTATCTAATTCCATATTATTCAACTCTTTTCAATTTTTATATATTTTTTGTAAATTATTTTTTAAGTAATTCTTCTACGTCTGCATGTGGTCTAGGTATAACGTGTACTGATACTAATTCTCCAACTCTACGAGCTGCTTCTGATCCAGCTTCTGTTGCTGCTTTAACAGCTCCAACATCACCGCGTACCATAACTGTTACTAATCCGTGTCCAATCGATTCTTTACCTACTAATGTAACATTAGCAGCTTTTACCATTGCGTCAGCAGCTTCTATAGCTCCAACTAATCCTCTAGTTTCTATTAATCCTAATGCTTCTTTCATATTTGTTTCCTCCATTTTTTGTTTTATTCTTATACTTTATTGTTTAATATTTTGAATCTTTTTACAACTTATTTCTATTTTTTTAGTAATTCTTCTACGTCTGCGTGTGGTCTAGGTATAACATGTACTGATACTAATTCTCCAACTCTACGAGCTGCTTCTGATCCAGCTTCTGTTGCTGCTTTAACTGCTCCAACATCACCGCGTACCATAACTGTTACTAATCCGTGTCCTATTGTTTCTTTCCCTACTAATGTTACATTTGCAGCTTTTACCATTGCGTCAGCAGCTTCTATAGCTCCAACTAATCCTCTTGTTTCAATTAACCCTAATGCTTCTCTCATAATTGTTTCCTCCATGTACTAGATTTTATCTAGTTATTTTTTTATGTTACTTATGATTCTACTTGCTGTCTATCTATTATGTAATTATTTAGCCACTTTTGGGCTTTTTGTAGTTGTTTTAGTTTCTGCTTTTTTTGGTTTTTTTAAGATTAATGTTTCTACATCTTCATGTGGTCTTGGAATAATGTGTACTGATACTAATTCTCCAACTCTACGAGCTGCTTCAGAACCTGCTTCAGTTGCTGCTTTGACAGCTCCTACATCACCACGTACCATGACAGTTACTAATCCATGTCCTATTGTTTCTTTTCCAATCAAAGTAACATTTGCCGCTTTAACCATAGCGTCAGCTGCTTCAATAGCACCAACTAATCCTCTTGTTTCAACTAAACCTAATGCTTGTTTCATAACTAATCTCTCCTTTTTCTTATATTTTATATAAGTGTTTTTAGCATTTCTTCACTAATTCTTGGGATTACTGCTGTATGAGCTAACATCCCACCTTCTTTACTTGCATCTTCTGCTGCATCAACTGCAGCTCTTACACTACTAACATCTCCAGTTAAAACTGTAAATGCTTTTCCACCAAGTCCTCTACCTAATCTAATCTCTAAAAGTTCAACGTCTGCTGTTTTTACAGCTGCATCTGAAACTTTAATTGCTGTTACTAGGGAGTATGTTTCTATTACTCCTACAGCTCCTTTAGGATGTAATTCGGTAGCACAACTAAGTGCTTTGAATACTTGTTCATGTATATTGGCAATGACTAGATCGTTAATAAGTGATTTGCCTGATACTTTTGCACCAACTTCAATAGCACTTTTCACTGCCGCTACTTGTCCACGCACCATAACGATATACTTTCCAGGGCACGCTGCATAAGCGGCAACTAATTTTACATTGGCTGTTTTTATGATAGCGTCACCAGCTTCAATTCCTCTAGCAATACTGTTTAATTCAATCATTCCTAATGCTTCCATTTAGCTACTCCTCCTTATGCACATATTTCTATATATTTTTCTGTTATTTTTGTAACTTTCCCACTAATACTTGAATGTATATTAGCACCTAATTTATCATTACATGATGCAATTAATGTTCCAATTGCTACATCTGTTCCCGTTGTAACAACTGGAGTTGCTGGAACACCAATATGTTGCTTTAATAGTATCTTAACAAATCTAGTAGAGAAGATACCTTCAGTTAACGGAGCTTCAACATTGTAATCTGATAACTCAAGTCTTGCAATTAATCGTTTTGTTGGAACTTTTTTACTATCTCTTAAAGGGTCTACTTCATATGGTACTACTTTTTCTGTTTTGACACCTTTTTTGAGTAAACTTTGTTTTACCATGTTTGTTAATTTACCTGGATCTAAGTCCATTGGACAAGCATATAAACTACATAGTCCACAATCACAACATGAAACAACAGATGATATAACTCCTAGTGCTGATGAGTCTTCATTGGCAAGCCCTCTCATCACTTTATGTGGTTCTGTGTTTTTCCCTATAATGTATCTAGGGCACATTTCAGTACAATAACTACACTGGCAACATATTGCTTTTGTCAAAGCTAAATCTGTTGTTGTTTTTCTTGTTTTTTTATCAATCAGGTAATGATTATTTGGTAATACAATAATCCCCCCAGTTAGTTTAGTCACTGGTGCATCCCAATCTGATTCTACATATCCCATCATTGGTCCACCAACTATGATGCTATAGTTTTCAATATCACTTGGTCCATCACACTCTTTAATTAACTCAGAGAATCTTGTACCTATTGGTGCGAAAAATGTTTGTGGAATATTAACTTCACCAGCTACAGTAATAATTCTTTCTGTTACTGGAACATTTTTAGCTATATGGATTGCTGTTGCAACATTGATGACCACACAACCAACATCAAGTGGTAACCCCATAAGAGGTACTACTTGTTTAGTCACTTCGTAAACAAGTTGCTGTTCATCTCCAGCTGGATAGAAATCTCCAACTACATTTAATTCAATTGAAGGTTCATCCTTTAATAAATATTCTAGTTTCTGTATTGCTTTTTTATATTTGTTTTTTAATCCAATTGCGCCTTTAGTAGCTCCTGTTTGTTTCATTGCAATTTTTAAGCCTGCTATGACATCTTCAGGATAGAATTCCATTAATTGTTGATCTACTTTTAATAAAGGTTCACATTCTGCACCATTTATAATAACAGTTTCACATTTTGCACTTAATTTAACATGGGTAGGGAAACCAGCTCCACCAGCTCCTACAATCCCGGCATCTTTTATCCTTTTTATATAATCTATGTTAGACAATTCTAAATCCACCAGATAATGTACATCTTCTTATCCTAGTAAAACTTCTAGCAGATGTTAATCCTTCACCAGTAGGGGTAGCAATTGTAAGAGTTGTAAATCCTTCTCCTTCAATTCCTAATCCAGCATAAGATGGTGCGTTTTTAACAAAGATTGTTGTATCTAGAGCTCTTGCCGCTTTTGTTAAATTTGTTACATTTTCTGAATGCATAATTGCAGTATGATGATATCCTTTTTCAGCTATTACTGCTTTTTCAATTGCTTCTTCAACAGAATATACTCGAACCATTCCAAATACTGGCATTAACATTTCAATATTGATAAATGGATGAGTATCTGGTACTTCTGCAATAATTAATTTAACATCGTTGTGAACTGGGATGTTACAAGCTTTCAATATGTCTGATGCATATTTACCAACATAATTTCTATTAACCACAGTTTCACCTTTTTTGTTCTTTGTGAATACTTCTTTTGTAACTATATCAATTTCATGACGTTTTAATTCGTATGCTCCATTTAGAACCATTTCTGATACTAGTTCATTAAATACACTATTAACTACAAATGCTTCTTTTTCAGCAATACACAGAACGTTATTGTCGAACCCCGAACCTTTAACAATGTCACTTGCTGCCTTTTTGATGTTTGCTGTTTCATCAACAATTACCGGAGGATTACCTGGTCCAGCTGCAATGCATTTTTTACCACTTTTCATTGCTATTTCAACCACTGCTTCTCCACCAGTTACTGCAAGCATTCTAATGTCCTTATGTTTCATAATTACACTACTTGAAGCCATTGTTGGATTTATAGGTGCAGTGAGTAATTCACTTGGTCCACCAGCATCACTAATTGCTTTATTTAAGATAGCAATTGTTTCAAGACACACTTTTTTTGCATGAGGATGTGGGTTATATACAACACCATTTCCAGCAGCTACCATACTAATACTATTATTAATAACAGTAGAACTAGGGTTTGTTGACGGTGTGATTGATCCGATAACTCCAAATGGAGCTCTTTCAATTAATGTCATTCCGTCATCACCAGTATAAGCCTTTGATTCTAAATCTTCAGTACCTGGTGTTTTTTCAGCAGCTAATACATTTTTAATGATTTTATCAGCAACTCTACCAAAACCTGTTTCTTCTTGGGCCATTATTGCCAATTTCTCTGCGTTTTCAATACTTGCTTTACGCATTGAGGCAATAATAAGTTTTCTTGTTGCCATCGTTAATTCCATTAGTTGTTTTTGAGATTGTTTCGCCGCAGCTATTGCGTCCTCAACATGTTCAAAACTTCCTAAACTCCCAGTACTATTTGGTGTTTCTACAAATGTGTCATTTAAATATGCGTTGTTTGTTCTTTTACCACTACCATATTTTTCTTCCATTTCTCTTATAACTCTATTAATTTGTTCTTGAGTGTTATTACCCATTATTTGTCCTCCTCAACATATTTAATCTCAATTTTAAGCTCGCGTAATTTGTCTTTAGCGAGTGGAGTAACTAATTGTTTTTTATGTAGAACAATTACTTTCGATCCTTGTTTAGATAACTTTATTACATAATCTTCTGTTATTAGCTTGTTTTTATCTAAGGAGATTTTTCTATCATTTAAATTATGTTGAATATTCATGACATGAATACCCATTGCTCTTAATTCTCCTATTGTTTTGTGAATCTTTTTGTACATTGATTGGTTTGTATTTAGTAGTATCGTTACTGGTTTATTTACCA
>Ga0102810_1000662_pt1 | contig 12748 bp, 3 predicted proteins | sample ColrivemetaGS573_FD_84506 | JGI IMG/M metagenome (GOLD analysis project Ga0102810, IMG submission 84506) | Estuarine microbial communities from the Columbia River estuary - Ebb tide ETM metaG S.573 | ecosystem: Environmental > Aquatic > Marine > Intertidal zone > Estuary | place: USA: Columbia...
AGAACATTATTGATAGAGGCAAGATGCTTGCTGACGTGATTGATGAGGAGTTGGCTAGGAAAGTAGCTGACAGAGATTCTAAACTGGCTAATTCTTTACGATAAAGGATAGGATAATGGAGAGGCCTTCGGGTCTCTCCTTTTCCTGTATGGAGATATATATGAAATTACGAAGCGCATCATTCCCCGGCTCGAAGGTTATTCACGTCAACGGCGATACAGTCTATGTGACGTCTGACGATATCAAGATAGACGGGAGCGACAACTTCACTCCTTCCTTTGACGCGACCTATTGGACGGACACTCAGAACAGAATGACTGTCGGCACAGACCCGATGGAGCTAACCTTCCAAGCCACTGGTGGAGGGGGTGACGAGTCATACCTTGAGCTAGACCATCCGGCAATATTTTCAGCTGGCTTTACAAACACTGGCAACGCCACCTTCAGATTTGGATTCGACTACGAGATCCTGAACGCTCCAGCTGGAGACGTAGTCGCGTACTCGGTTGAGCTGTATGACACAACGAATGGATACTACTGGAAGGCAGCGTTCATTCACAATGACAATGGAGGCATCCCAACCTCCAAGATTGTCTTCTCATACAATGACGCAACGCACCTGACTACGACTAGCACCTACATAGTAGCTGATATGAGTGGAGACTATCTTATAGATATTGCTAGCGGGGTGTTCACGCTGTACAATCTAACCAGTGGGGAGTACGTCCTAGTTGACTCTGAACCTATCAACCTTCCTGCCGCCGTTGGTCTGAAACTCCTTAGCTTCAATCCAACGGCACAGGCTGCTGGAGTTGTGAGCTACCGCCCATTCGAGGCAGTTCCAACGATGACGACTCCATTCTGTAAAAACATTACTCGACGTCCCATCTTGGAGTCAGTCAGAGAAGGGTTCGCGTCCTTTCGCATTGATGCCGGATCTCCCGGTTCAAAGATTGCAAGTATGTATGGCTCAGGATCTTCAGCGGAAATTTTAGACAGTGATGTTATTGAGGTTATCGACGCCCCCCGTGGCGAAGATGCTCATAGATTGCTGGTCAGTAATGTTGAAGAGTTTTATCTTAGCGGTGGTGACAAGAGCGACTGCCCAACTACTGGAGCACCTGCTGACGGGATGCGGGGGACTCTGGCACTGTTCAACGACTGCTGTTTTTGTGATGGGTCTGATAAAGACCTAGACGAACTCAAGATGAAGCTGTCAACCTTTGCATCACTTGACCAATATGGTGACAGAGTTCAAGGGTCTGTGAACGCTCAGGCAATTGACGAATTAGGTAAGCAGTACGGTCAGTCTTTTGAATTCAATCGTATCCACCACCATGACGCAACGCTCGCTGCATCACTTGGAGCGACTGAAAAGATCCAGATGATTCGTCAGCTCAATATGTCTGACGGTAAGGTGGCTTACTACGGAATGATTGGAACTGCTGTGACCTCAACTCAGGTTTTGATCGGGTTCTCCTTCACTTGGAGTCCCGGTCAGATCATTGAAGGCACTGGCGGTGGAGACACTCCAGTTGATGAGTTTTCATGGGAGCTTTGGAGAGAGGGTGGCACTGCAGCTATCGCAACGAATGCCTCGGCAATCACTGTAGCTACAGTGGGTGTCCCCGGAAACTTAACGTCCTCTCAGACATTATTTCCCGGTCGATACTATGTGAAGATCAAGGCTGCAGAGGTTGATGCAACAACTGGTGAGCGAGCATGGGGAGCAAGGATAGATTGCAAGGTTGCTCAGGGAACTCTTATATCTGACCCAGTTATGGCCGAAGGGTTCACGTACGTTCATGACTACCAAGCCAATGAACAATTAGCCAGCGCCCTTGCAAGAGAGGAAGGGGTGTGCTACGTCAACTTCGAGGTGCAGAACTACAGGGCTAAGCCCTTCGTGTACATCTACGACAGGTGCAATGACACCATGGACGAGTACATCTCTAACACTCTTGAGGTTTCTACGCGAACCATGTCAATGGCGGCCTTCGAGAATGATGACAATGATGTAGTGGTGGTGTACCAGTATGCTTCTGACGATTTCCTATTTACTCATAGAGCTACCTCTCTATCTTATAGGACTCTAGATGTCAGCTTAGGCACTTGGTCGTCTCGTAAAACGATTGAACTACCGAAGGCTCACTTCCCGGCTGGTGACATAGGAGATTCGTGGAACAATGTCTACGCCTTCGATCTATACAGGCTCAACAACCGGATCTCTCTATTCATATCTAGAGAAGCTAACAGGTCTCCAGACTATCAGACTTCGAAGTCTGATCTGCACGCAAGGCCGCCGTTTACTCCAATAGGTGACAGGGGGGTCTGGAACTACTTGTGGAAAGTCACGGGGTATTCCTTTGACGGAACGCAGTCGCACAACTTGAAAACATATCGAAGGTTTTTCATCCCTATGGCGTCAATGGGGTCCATTCTGACAGACTCAAGGCCCAACCAGTTCACTTCCGTCACAAAGGCTGGCGATAAGAACGATATTTTTCCAGCAACGATTCGAGTTAACTACAACGAAGATTTTAAGCTAGCTGTATTATCATCACTGGACGAATCAACCAGAATGCCATTCATCATGATGGGCAAGAATAAGAAGTTCGAAGAGATTAACCTGCCACATCACTTCTCAATCCGTGCAGACCTTGATGCAATCCTTGGCACTGCCATGACCCGAGACAGGTATAACACATCTATCGACAGCCTCGATGCAGCGCTGTGCGCAGACGGAATGATTTACAGTGTCGCGTCTAAGGAGTTTAGATACGAGCTTGGGGTCAACGACCCTGAAATGTTCTGGGACACGCGTCAGTTGTTTTACGAGCCTGAGATAGTCCAGTCCTACGAGGACTACAATGTCTTCAGACCAGATTACAGGTTCGATGCATTTCCTATACTGTCTCTGGACAACGAACTGGCTGTCAATAACAATGGAACTGTCGTTCGTCACAAGGGCAACTTAAGCATCAGTTCTAACCAGCAGTATATCACTGTTGGTATTGGCGACACCAAGTACGGAAACTACCCGATGCTGTATCTGAATGGGCAGTGGGAAGACATGCCGTTCGAAACAACCCCATCTAGAATCTGGACTCCAGAGCTTGAAGACGATCCGTCAGCTATCTCCCATACTGGCGCAGTATTTAATGCGGGGTACGCAGAGCTTCAATCGATTGGGACAGGAGTTGATGTCCTCACTATGCTATTGACAGATACGTCGGCTTACCATAACCACCACCTCGGGCTTGACGAAGGAGTTAAGTGGCATTTCAGAATCGAGGCTGTCGTAGATGGAGTCAGCCCTCTAACTAGGCCGATTGTGCTAGGTACTGCGACTAGAGACTTTACAGTCCCGCCAGATAATAACTGGGCAACCACTGGAGTGTTCGTCGAGATCGTTGCATCCTTTGAATATGATGGTGATGAGGCAGCTCTTAAATACTTCGACAGTTCAGGAACTGAGCAGTTGTTCTCGACAGTCACCGGCCTTGACCATACAAAGGTTTATGACTTCTATATCATTGCTAAGCGGATTGGACAAGACAAGGCTCGGATCACATGGGTTATTAAAGACCCACATCATGTCGATGGTGCGCACTCATATGATTTCAAATCAGATCTTGTAGCCTATCAGCAGCTAGATCTGGTGACTGTTAAGGTGAACTCTGCGACAGAGCAGGGCTTTGCTACCGTGCAGCTCGGAGAAGCAGCTTCAAGTACATACACAGAATATGTCAGAGTGTATGAGATTGGAATGAACTTGCTGAGAGCAGATTCTGGCCTATGGCGTGAACAGTTAGGTGATAAAGGAGGCGGACCCGATACGACCACTTTCTATGTGGCAGATCATTTCGATTCAGGGCTGGGAAGGTTTAGGCAGTTTGACGACACAAAGATTTTTGAGTATCAAGACGGATCCCCTCAGTACGACGTAAGGTTGGGCTACTTTAACTCAGCGTCTCGAACGTCATCTGTACACTGGTATAATGGGTTCCTCATGCGGTTCTCTGATGGCTTCGGATTCAAGGATGATGAATGGTCTGTGAAGAGAACGCTTGCCAACAGTCCAAATCTTATACTCAGTAAGAACATCGCTGGGCTGTGGGTGTCGAGCGCTGACACTGCAACTGCGACCATCTATGCTGATGCTCAGGACTCAGGGTTAGAATCATTCAGGGCAGACTCGTTCGTCGTAACTGGAGCCAATGTTGACAGCATCAAGGTTGTCGGGAAGGTTCTGTCTGGAGATGCTTGGACAGTGATTGGAACGATAGACCTTGAGGTCTTCAAGATTAAAGACCCTGACTTCTCAAGCTTCGGCGTTGAAGCCATGATGCAGTCAGACAACTCTAACTTCGACTACGGAAGGTTTGAAGATCCTAAATACTACGTGAAGGAGGCGACAGGGGCTAACTCGGCTGCGAAGGTTGTTGGCTCGATTGGAGATCAGGTTCTTCTTAAGCATGACTCGACAAATGTCTACGCGGCAACGGAGGCTTCAGTTCTGACCTCAAGGGGAGTTCTGAAGCTCGACGCTGAAGTTGAGTATCGATACATGGGGTTCCAGATCGAACCTTATGAAACATACGAGGGGTACTTCACTCTGACAGGTCTTGATTTTGGAGTGGCAAGAGAGCTTCCTGTAGAGTACAATCACTCTGTTGGGACGGGACTTGAGTACACCATGAAAACAGGTGTGAAGTATATTATTTCACAGCAGGCGATTGCATTAGAAGATCAGGACAAGATACTCAAGGTCTACAAGTTTGTGTATAAGTTATTGGATGGAGCCAGCTTCTTGCAGCTAGCTTCAATCTCAGATGATATTGCACTCAATCGGAGACCCGTGTGGGTACTACCTCCGTACAGCGTCGACAGGCACTCTCCTCAATTGTGTCTCATCGATAGCGATTTTAAACATAAGGTTATTAAGGATGAAGATGGTGTGAAATACTACGAGGTTTCCATCACACTTCAGGGAGTAGATGAATAATGAGAAGTACAGGACTGGTCGTAGCTCTCGACTGCACTTTAGAGCCTAATTCAATTACCGATGAAGGGGTGAGCCAGATGTCTACGGCATCTGATGTTGGCTACACGATTAGATTGGTGAGGACAGGAGATCTGCTTAATAGCTCGAACCCTCCCCTTAGTTTCAGATATGTTGACGGGGTTATTGCTGGCAATCATACTGTTAGAACGGACCCGCCTGCTGACGGATACATGCCATACAGTTTTTACGAGCCATTCCAGTTCCAGCTAGCATACAGTACAGCTCCAACAGAGAATGACTGGTATGGACAGTCGGCATTGCTTGCAACAGAGTTCAAGCAGACGCTGTTCAAGTCTGGACTCAACACTAACTACGCCCACCACTTCTTCAACACTCGTCTTCTTCAATACAATCAGGATCTGTACCACCTTGCTGAGTTCTACATCTGGTCGAACAATAGAAAGATCAATGCAGCATCTTTGTTCAAGTATGATCCCTCAACAGAGACAAGCTCAATGGTCAAGAGGTTCCTTGAGCTTCCGATTATGTCGTTTGACCCACAGGTTGACTCGTATACAGAGGGTCTTCAGACCGGCTCTCCAGATTGGTGTGTTTATGACGGCTACCTGTATATTGCTTACAGGACTTATGAATCGTCAAGTGAAGCTAGCTTCATTGTCATATGGAGAAGCAATGACGATGAGTTGGTCGACTGGGAGTTAGCTTCAAAGACAGAAATTTCTGACACTGTCTCGGCCCCGTTCAATAGCTACAGGCTGCGAATGGCGTGCGGTGACGGGACTATCATGGTGGTTTCTTATGCGATAAGCTCTGAAGATCGTGAACTAGACCCGCTCACGGCGACCCTTACGTCTATAGATCAGCGAGATATGCGGGTATATCTGTCATCGGACGGAGGGGCAACGCTAAGAAGCAGACAGAGCAGCTTCAAGAGTGTGCGCACTGGCGATGGTGGAACCTTATCCAAGGTGAACTCTGCCGTAGCTGTCGACAACTTCTTCACGCCAGAGTTTGAAGCTGCTGTAGATATCGATAGCTACAACGGAATGACAGTCAACTTCGATCTGTATTTCGACAAGACTATGGGGTCATTCGTGATGCTGAAGGCTGGGGGGCCAGCCATTCTAAACAATGGAACGTATCTAATGGGTATCAAGACGCTAGATGACGACTACTTCAACTGGGAGGTATGTCTGAAGCAGCGCCTTGATTTATCTATGACAGGCGACACACCGGATGCCACAGATCCTTGGAACCCCTATGACGAAGATGTGAATGTTGCAACAAATGAATATGAGATCCAAGATCTCGCTGTAGTACCAACTGATACAACACACACGCTTGTGTTTACAGCCAATCGTACTGCCGACGATCACGGAGTCGCTGCCGCCCACGGGATTGGAGTGGCTCAGTTCTCATTCGTTCGCAACTCTCAAATTCCATTAGGCAGCTTTGACACAATCTATGGGTACGGAGGTAAGTACCATCCAGATTATATCTTCTCATCTACCATGTTCAATTTTGACCAGAACGGTCTGGTTGGAACCGGCAATGCTTTCGAGCAACCATTCACGTTCACTCAGCCATGTGCTACAGTGTATCGTGGGCAAATTGCAGCGTCGTGTAAGGTTGACTACGGACCAGATGCAGACGGGTATGGTAGAAATGAGATGCGATTCCTAGCGCTGATGAACCCTTGGTCAAACTTGAATGAGGTTTTCGGATACGAGTACGCTTACAGCAGGATGCTAGAGCACATCACTGGATGGGATTTCACAGCAACCACTGACGCAGGCACTGGATTCTACAACTATGATTATGTAACTCGTGGCAACCACTTCACAGGCACTAGCTTTGGATATGTGTCGATGAATAACCCCGTGGGATCTCCGTCAGTAATTGACAGGGCGTCTCTGTCTAATCCGCTATTCTTCAAGACTAAGTTTCAGGTCAAGTTCAATTCCTTTACGACAGGCAGTATCGACTTCATGCAAATTGGAGCTGGCACCGGCTCTGAACTGAGATCGATTTATCTCGAAGCATTTGGTGGAGGCTCAGGTGTAATCGACGTGAAGCTTGCGAGTGGAACGGTAGTCGCTTCGATAACTGGATTTGACTGGGACAATGAATATGAATTCATGTGTGGATCGTCGTACAATAAAGACAAGGCTAATTCCATATGGGTCTTCTACAGGGTTGTAGGATCGAACCAGTGGATTCCGGGGATGACGGCAACCGTTTCAGCAGCCGCTTCTGCCGTGACTGGGCATTACAAAATTGGAGCGATCATTAGATCTGCATCGTCTGCCGAAGTTGTGATCGGCAATGTTCAAGTGTCTGGCCTTGGAGCTGGATATCGCAAACCATTCTTCAACTCTAAGAAAGACCCTCAGACGTGGCAGGAAGCCGGGGGCTTTTATACAGCTACTCCAGCTTCATATGACGATCCATCTTGGGCACCAACTGTGAAATCATTCAGCCCAACCGTTGAATTGATGGACGGATCTATCATGAAGGTGGGTGGCTCGCCAGAAGATATAGTCACAGAAGTCCTGTGGGGTTACTCAAAAACATTGTCGCGCAACTCTACTAGAAACGTGGTTGACGGTGTGGCAGACAACGCCTACGACTTCACAACCTTTTACAATAAGTCTGCAGGATCTCCTAGATGTGTGTGCTATAAGACCGAAACTGCATCGACTCCTCTCCATACAGATGAAGGGGAACTGATTGTATTCGAGAACGATTACCGCTCTAGGGTAGATGCCTTCTCACTGATCAATATCAACGGCATCCATTGCTTTGAAGTGATCGTCGGAACATACGACCCAGCGCTTGACACTTGGAGCGGAGAGACGGTTATCCCGTACTCAATACCGAGGATTGTCTTAGACGTTGGTTCATCGTCTGGACGGAGACTGGTTGCCACGAACAAAGAGTTCGTACAGGATCAGGTCAAGCAGTTCTCTGTTCTAGTCTATGACACAGTTAACCAATATTATGTCGATCAGTTGCAGGTCGTTGAGAACAAGGATGGGTTGATAGAGCTTAACAAAACGATTCCGTCTCTAACAAACAGAGAGTTGCATATCATGTATCAGGCCGCCTCGTACAGACTGGACCTTAGCGCGTGGACGACCCCTCCAAGTCACATAGGCTTTCGACTCTTGGCACCTGATGACGCACCTCTCAAAAGTGTTGGGCAGATTGTGCTTGGCACGTATATAGATCTTACAAATGAGGTCTCGGAAGTTATCGTTTCTGAGATGGCAGTTGACAAGAATGTCAAGTCCAAGTTCGGCTTTGCCTTCATGCCTCGCACATACCCCGGCAACGTCATCGAAAAAATGGAGATGAAGGTTCCAGACATTGCTACGAGAAGTGCTAGCTTCTCGAAACTTAAGTCGATACTGTTCAAACTCTACAAGGACAAGGCTCCATTCGTAGTTCTGCAACAGGAGAATGAGTCAGAGAACGCAACATACTTCGGAGTGCTCGACAACCCAACGCCAAAGCCAGACAAGTACGGGCACAGCTTCGACTTCAATGTATTCACTCAGAATTGGAGGCCACGCTCACTGACGCGAGTCACTAATGAACCTCCGTCTCTTGTGATTGGAGCTGCCAATCAGAACCCACCCGCATCGACATCTGTCGCATTCACGTCAACTTCGGCTGATCCAGAGGGAGGGGCTGTAACGATGTCGTGGGACTTCGGAGATGGCTCAGCGCTCAGCGCACTGGACAATCCGAGTCATTCGTATTCGACCGAGGGGAGCTATGTGGTTACGGCGACAGCAAGCGATCCAGACGGAGGCTCTACGGTTCGCAAGCTGCTCATTGACGTTGCCAAGGCTAACACTGATCACCTATGGATAGAGGTCAATGGTGGAGTTGGTAGTCCATACGCAATCAATACTTCTTATGAAGTAGAAGTCCAGCTAAGGGATAGTAATGATGTTCTAGTTGCCCATGACAGTACGACTCAGATCTTCGTCTTGGAATCTACAGTACCATTCGAGATAGATCTAGACCGAGACGCAACTTGGAATGAATTTCCAGAGGACTTCGGCCCGAAAGCGGTGGCGGGAGGGATAGCCTTCTTCGATATCAGGTCGTCATCGGTAGGCACTTATCAATTATATGTATATGATACGTTCGGTCACAGTGCCGTTGTATCAGTAACGTTCGCATAGGAGAGGTCAAATGGGATTCAATCAATATGGAATTGAGATAGAGATCAATTCAAAGAAGCTTCGCTATGGAACTGATCGGCTAGCTACCATTCAAGCTACAGACTGTGGTGAAAGTTTAGTTACGTTCAAGCCGTATATCGTTAAGTTCGTTCCACCAAAGGGGACGCTTAGCTTCGACAGTAAGATGCCTGTTACGAAGATGTCTGTGTCTATATGGGACGGCTATCGGGAACTCAATGATAGCTTTTCAAATGGTGACTATGGCAATGCAGTTGTGACGGTGTTCTTCTTTGACGATGAGGGGGTCGTCATTGGAACTCAGGTTGGGTACATGACCGACATGTCGTATGCCGAATCTATAGCTAGCTTTACAATCCGTACCGATGAGAACAAGGCCAATAGAACTTTCTTAAAGCAGTACAGCTATGACTCATTCCAATACTTTGAAGTACTGCAGATCAAGAATGTAGTTCTGGGGAAGCACTTTACCGTCAACGAACAGACGCCTTGGAGAGTCATGGCGAGAGAGGTTCCTAGAACATACCTCGACGCCCAGCAATCAACATTTGGTGGAACTCTGTATCCTTGGTTCGGCAGGGGCCTGAACGTCTTCCCCGATGCTCCATACATTAGAACAAAGACCACAAATAATAATTACTCTAAGCGACAGATCACAACGACTACAGATCTTAGTAGCTATGAGACGCTAAGTCAAGAGCTAACTCTGAAGGACACCTCTACAACGATCTTTCCAAGTAATCCGCAGGTTGTGCCTACAGCTGGAGTCACTCCATACTATATAGCAAACCTTGGGAACACTGAGGGTACTCAGGTTACTGGGGTTGACGTTCCATATAGGACTCGCCACGAACAGTTTAAGTATGCTTACTTTCTTAAGAATTACGTTTATGACTGGGTTTCCAATACATTCTTGCAGACCAATGATGATCAATACTGGTTCAGCGGAATCCCAAATGGCGACGACACTGCAACAGGCTCAACAAGGGGCGCTAGAGATCCTATCGCATTTTATTCAGCCGATGGGGATAGGGATGACTTGTACGCAAACTATGGAATCAAGGAGCGCCACAACTCAACTCCTATTAGCGAGATAGTTTCACCAGCTGGGAAGTTCGACGTGCTTTGGATTAAGTCTGGAGGGCAAATTCCATACACTAAGGAAGATCCAGAAATCGGAGTTGGATATCTATGGGCAGGGCGGACTCAGAAACATCCTATCCGTGGCACGGATATCAAAGTCTATCACCGCTACGCTATGACGAATATTCCAACTGACGGTCTCGATGCTGGACCCCCATATAGACCAGCCACGGACACGGTTCACTTTATCAGAGACGTATATGACGACTCACGGGCGGACGTGAGCTATGACGTGCTAAGGCTTGAAATGCATAACAAGTTTCTAGACCCTGCTCACATTTATGCAGTTGGTCCACCTCAGACCCCTGCGTGGGAGATTAGGAAGGGCATCGACGACGATGACGAGCTGCAGCTCGTTAACTTCGAGTACATTGTGTCACATGTAGACATTCACCTCACAGGAATGGACGCAGAAACTTTCGAGGAAGTAAAGCTGGAACCAGATCTGCTCAAGGACAGATATAGGGGGCTAAGGGTAGACATGTTCGAAAGCTTCGAAAGCTTCGTCGAGGAGTTGTCTTCGTCTCAAGCTGCCGATGGAACTAAGTCTGCAATTAACGCTGTCAATAATAACCTGCTCAATAATGCGTCGGGAAAGTTCGCCATATGCACAGGCTCTGAATTCATCATTGACGAATCTAGCGAATACGTCGAGCGGTTATACTTCAAAGTTGACGAGCAAGCTCAGGGTCAGATTGGACATGTAGTGGTCGACGATCCAGACGAGGGTAGCTCTACGTCTATTGGTGGGTCTAGCAGCGACGATCTGTTCATGAATAATCTTACAGTCCATCACGGAGCTGAGAACGTTGATGATTGGGCTGACAGTTCTGCTGGGTTTTCAAGTGATGCGGCGGCCTACTTTCTTCGCCAGCGCTACCGAGTCATTCACGACCCTGTTCCAGAAAATGGGAAAGACTTGGGAGCCTACTTCCCAATTGTCTATGGATTTGTTCACCGAGTCCCTATGATTCAGGCCATTTCAAAGAAGACGTTCGGCTCTGATGAGTCGACGGCTGGCGACGACACCTATATCTTTGCATCTCACAAGTGCGACGTCTACAAGCCGTCAGATATCCTGATAGAAGTCTTTGGCGATGCCAAGACCCCGGACAGATCTATCAAGGAAGAGGACTACTCGTACCTCATAGCTGACTCAATTATCAAGAGTCCGTTTCCTAACGTGGTTGACGGGCACTTCGAGATCTTTCAGTCACAGTTCGACGGTGACAAGTTCAGGTCGGTTGGTAAGCTCAATTACCCATATCACAAGGTTATTCGTAGGCGGACGCTTGACGGAGATCTAGTTTACGGTGTCAAGCTAAGGGGTGACGAATGGGATGACAGGGTTGACAGGTATGACAAGCGGTTCCCGATTAGGAATGGAGTTGGAAGCTCTCAATTGTACGCAAGCTATGGTGGATATAAGGACGGCGACGGGCAGCTAGTGTCCCACCCACTCGACATTATAGAACACTTTGTGAAGACGTATGGTGAGTCTCCTCACTCGCTTAACATGTTAGACCTAGACAACATAGAGGCAATTAAGGCGCTCACTAGGAAGTACCAAGCGTCGGTGTTCATCAAGGATGAGATAGATATCTCTACGTTCATCTTCAAGATGACTAGGCAGTTCGGGATGTTTCCATTTCTATGGAATGGAAAGGTTCTGTTTTCAAGCGTAGACCCAGACTTTGTAGATCATTCGAAGCCAATTTCTGAGGGGCTGAATCTCTTGGAGGGGGTGAAGGAAGTTAGCAAAGGGTACACTGAAATGTACTCAGTGATAGAGTTCAACTACCGCAAGAATTGGGTTACAGGTAAGTTCGACAAGAGGGTGTCTCTCAACGAAACTAACAATCGCTATTGCGCTGAGTCCGCCAGATCTAGGTCGGCCAAGAAGACCTTCAAGATCGATGCTGATTGGGTGTACGATGCAGGTACTGCCAAGGAGGTCGCTCTAAGGTATGCGAGGCTACTATCAAGCAGGCGCAGAGAATACGAGTGCGAGGTCAAGTACATCGAAGGTATCGAGTTCGTGCCGGGGGACGTCGTCCCTCTCACAGACCTAGAGTCAAACATTGACAACGAGCCTGTCGTAGTAAAATCTGTCCAGCAATTTAGAACGACCGCCAAGCTTACACTGATTAGGCTCGGCTAGGAATAAAATCAAGCCCAGCGGTGTTACACCACTGACCGTACCCCCTGCCTGAAAAGGCGGGGGCATTTTATTCTGAGCTTTCTACCGAGAAATGAGAAAAAAACATCGCTAAACCGTTATAGTCTAGTAGATGATTCACGATGTCTGGAGCCGATATGAGACCAACCATAACCCTGAAAGACCTGTACTGTAAGATGACAG
>Ga0102810_1000666_pt1 | contig 12737 bp, 14 predicted proteins | sample ColrivemetaGS573_FD_84506 | JGI IMG/M metagenome (GOLD analysis project Ga0102810, IMG submission 84506) | Estuarine microbial communities from the Columbia River estuary - Ebb tide ETM metaG S.573 | ecosystem: Environmental > Aquatic > Marine > Intertidal zone > Estuary | place: USA: Columbia...
CTTGATCTGTTAAAATCTTTTGTCCCATTGACCGTGTTGATCGCATTGGTTCTGGGCTCGATCCTTGGTGGTCTGGCCACGCCTGCCGAAGCTGCCGCAATGGGCGCACTTGGTGGAATGGTCTTGGCGGTTCTGTACCGTTCGATGACATGGACCAAGCTGAAAGAAAGCGTGTTCCTGACGGCCAAAGCCACCGCAATGGTCTGTTGGTTATTCGTCGGGTCATGGACGTTTGCGTCGGTGTTTTCCTACCTCGGTGGCCACGACATTATCGCTGTTTTTGTTGGCGGGTTGGATATGGAGCCATGGCAGTTCTTGGTCCTTGCACAGCTGATCATCTTCTTGCTGGGCTGGCCGCTGGAATGGTCCGAGATCCTGATCATCTTTGTGCCGATCTTCCTGCCACTTCTCGAAGTGTTCGGTGTGAACCCATATTTCTTTGCGATGCTGATCGCGTTGAACCTGCAAACGTCGTTCCTGACCCCGCCCATGGCCATGTCGGCCTATTATCTAAAAGGGGTGCTAAAAAACCAGATCGAGCTGATGGAAATTTTCCGTGGCATTATGCCTTACCTCGGGATTGTGATCCTGACGATGTGCTTGATGTATGCATTCCCCGGTATCGCGCTGTGGTTCCCTGATTACCTCTTTGGGCCATACATCCCGTGATCAAGGACAGCTACACCTTAACAGCATCCGAGGCACTGGCTGCCATTGCCTCAGGTCGTCTTTCGTCGGTCAAACTGGTGAAATCCTGTCTTGCGCGGATTGCTGAAACGGATGGCACGATCAAAGCATGGGCGTTTTTGGACGAAGGCGCAGCACTTGCCCAAGCCGCTGAATGTGACCGCATCCGCATCGCGGGGCTGGCAACGGGCCCGCTGCACGGCATCCCTGTCGCGCTTAAAGACATCATCGACACCGCCAAGATGCCCACGCAGCGCGGCAGTGTGATTTTTGAGGGCCGCCAGACAGACCACGTCGCCCGTCTAGTTGAACTGCTACGCGAGGCGGGGGCGGTGATCATGGGCAAAACCGTGACGACCGAGCTTGCGTTCGTGCATGCCAATGAAACACGCAACCCACACAATCCCGATCACACACCCGGCGGCTCATCGAGTGGGTCCGCCGCAGCTGTGGCTGCAATGCATGTGCCTTTGGCGATTGGGACCCAGACCAACGGATCTGTCATTCGGCCCGCATCTTTTTGCGGTGTCTTCGGGTTCAAACCCACGCGCGGTGTCATTTCGCGCGACGGGATTTTGCAAACGTCTGTGTCGTTGGATCAGGTCGGGTGCTTCGGGCGCTCGCTTGCCGATGTGGCTTTGCTGACGGACGCGATTGGCGGTTATGATCAACGCGACGCCGTCAGCTTTGCGCGGCCACGCCCGAATATGTCGGCAGGCGCTGCGGCAGATGCGCCTGTGACGCCTGCGCTGGCGTGGTTTGATTTGCCGTTCAATGACCGCCTGTCAGACGATGCCTTGGACGGGATTGATGCGGTTATTGAAATCCTCGGACCATCGGTGGAACGCATGGCGGCGGCGGACACACTTTCTGATCTTGTTGCCGTTCAGGCCACCATCCACGAATACGAAATCGCCCAACATCAGGCGGAGGTGTTCGAGACGCATTGGGACCAGATCAGCGACACGTTAAGACCCGTCATCACCCGAGCGCGCATGATCACGAAAACGCAGTACGACGACGCCTTGGCAGTCAAAACGTCTGCCGAAGGGTTTTTCAAAGCCTTCTTTATGGACTACGATGCTATCATCGCACCCTCGGCAGCGGGTGAGGCCCCGACGTTCGGTAATGGTACGGGCGATCCGATCTTTTGCACACTTTGGACGCTGGCGGGATTGCCCTGCATCAGCTTGCCCATGCTGGTCGGGGAAACAGGGCTGCCCATCGGCGTGCAGCTGATTGGACCCGCTGAAAAAGACGACCGGCTGTTGCGCACGGCGCGCTGGCTGCAAACCCATCTTGCTGACGCAGTAGAATAACGAAAGGAAAAACCATGTCATACATCACGAAGTTGATAATGGGCCTGTTTGGCACGGCGGGCTTGTGTATTTTTATCGGCGGGCTTTCCCAAAGTATCTCGACCGGATTTGCGGGCTTTGTGGGGGGATCTCCCTTCATGATCATCGCCATCGTTGTTTGCGGTATGGCGGTTTATGATTTCTACGATGAATGTATCCGTAAGAAATGACAAAAAAGCGCCTCTGGATCACCCGCCGCCTGTCTGACGCGACGCTGGAACGTGCCGCGCGCGACTATGAAGTTGTGATCAATCACGATGACACGCCCGGTACCGCCAAGGACATCATCGCCGCAAGTGCCAAGTTTGATGCGATCATTCCGTGCCATTCAGAACACTTCTCGGCCGATGTGGTGGCGCAGCTTGACCCGCGATTGAAGATAGTGGCGAACCATTCTGTTGGCGTGGATCATTGCGATCTGCCGGCCTTGGCCGCACGCGGTATCACAGTCACGAACACACCCGATGTGCTGTCTGACGCCACCGCAGAGCTTGCGATGCTTTTGATGTTGGGGGCCGCGCGTCACGCGGTCGCTGGGGATCGACTGGTGCGCACGGGCGGCTGGGACAGTTGGTCGCCCGCGTTTATGGTGGGCAAGCAAGTGACAGGTGCGCGTGTTGGTATCATCGGCATGGGACGTGTCGGGCGCGCGTTTGCCGCCAAAGCACGCGGGTTCGACATGGATGTGCATTACTATAATCGCAACGAATTGTCGGCCGATCTTGCGCCAGGTGCAACGTATCATTCAACGGTTGAAAGTCTGCTGGGTGTTGCGGATTTCTTGTCCCTGCATTGCCCCGCCACCCCTGAGACAAGGGATTTGATGAACACTGAACGGTTCTCGATGCTGCCCGCTGGGGCGGTCGTTGTGAACACCGCGCGCGGGGCATTGATTGACGAAGACGCGCTGATGGCGGCGCTTGACCGCGGGCATGTTGCGGCAGCTGGCCTTGATTGCTTCAAGGTTGAACCAGGCGGAAACCCTGCGCTTTCGTCATACGACAATGTCTTCATGCTCCCCCATATCGGGAGCGCGACCCGAACCACGCGCGACGCCATGGGCTTTCGGGCTTTGGACAATTTGGATGCCTTCTTTGCAGGCCAAACACCGCAGGATCAGCTTTAACAATGATGGATAAATCTATGACAATACTGACTTTTCTGGGCCTTGGCGTCATGGGCTATCCAATGGCGGGGCATTTGGCCAAGGCGGGCCACGCTGTGACCGTTTACAATCGCACGACTGCAAAGGCGGAAAAATGGGCGGCAGAGCACGGCGGCAGTTTTGGCAAAACACCTGCCGAGGCCGCACAAGGCGCTGAAATGGTGATGGCTTGCGTGGGGAACGATGATGATTTGCGCGCCGTATGCCTTGGCCCCGAAGGTGCGTTTGCGACCATGTCCGAAGGCAGTACATTCGTAGATCACACGACCGTTTCTGCTGCAGTCACAGCCGAGCTTTATGCCACCGCCAAAGATCGCGGGATCGCGTTTGTTGATGCGCCCGTGTCCGGCGGGCAGGCGGGCGCCGAAAACGGCGCATTGTCGATCATGTGTGGCGGCGATCAGGCCGATTATGATCGGGCCGAACGTGTCATGAACGTCTATTCTAAACTGTGTCGTCGTATTGGCGACAGTGGCGCAGGCCAGATGACCAAGATGTGCAACCAGATCGCCATCGCGGGTTTGGTCCAAGGGCTGTCCGAAGCCCTGCATTTCGCGTCCAAGGCGGGCCTTGATGGCGCCGCCGTGGTTGAGGTGATCAGCCAAGGCGCTGCCGGGTCATGGCAGATGTCCAACCGCTTTGAAACCATGTTGGCCGATCATTTCGAACATGGTTTCGCGGTGGATTGGATGCGCAAGGACCTTGGCATTTGTCTGTCTACGGCGAACGAAAACGGGGCATCTTTGCCCGTCACTGCATTGGTCGATCAATTTTATAAGGACGTCCAGAAAATGGGTGGTGGGCGCTGGGATACGTCAGCGCTGTTTAAACGGCTTCAGCAAACCTAACCCACAACGCAGGTGACCATGACGATCAGCGCTGCCACATCTGTCTGCATCATCGGGTCGGGCCCTGCGGGTTTGCTGCTGTCGCAATTGCTTGCGAATGCGGGGATCGACACCATTGTCATCGATCGCAAGGATCGCGCCTATATTGAGGCGCGGGTGCGGGCCGGGATTCTTGAACAGGGCACCGTTGCCGCCCTGCGCCAAGCAGGTGTCGCAGATCGGCTCGACGTCGAAGGTATTGCCCATCACGGCCTAGACCTCGCGTTTGAGGGCGCGTCCCATCACATCGATATCGTGGGTCTGACGGGCAAAACAGTTGTTGCGTATGGCCAGACCGAGGTCACCAAGGATCTTTTCGAAAAACGCACGGACGAAGGCGGACGGTTCTACTTTGATGTCGAAAATGTTGATCTGTCGGGGCTGAAATCCGATCGGCCCACCGTCAGGTTTCGCCACGCTGGACAGGACGTAGAAATCAGTTGTGATTACATCGCAGGCTGCGACGGATTTCATGGTGTGTCGCGCAACGCGATCCCTGCGGATGTGTTGAAAACCTATGACCGTGTCTACCCGTTCGGCTGGCTTGGTATCTTAACAGAACGGCCCCCTGTCAGCATGGAATGCGTTTACACCAACCACTCGCGCGGGTTTTCCTTGTGTTCGATGCGCTCGGCGACACGCAGCAGGTATTATATCCAGTGCGATACGAATGACGACGTCAAAAATTGGTCCGATGACCGGTTTTGGGAGGAATTTTCGACCCGCATAGGCCCAGATTTGGCAGCGAAATTGCAGACAGGGCCGTCGTTTGAAAAATCAATTGCGCCGTTGCGATCTTTTGTTGCCGAACCCATGCGCTACGGAAATCTGTTCCTTGCGGGGGATGCGGCCCATATCGTGCCACCGACAGGCGCCAAGGGGTTGAATTTGGCGGTCGCTGACATCCGCATCCTCGCGCGCGGCTTGGTGGAACGCTATGCCACGGGCAACACACACCACATCGACACCTATTCGCAAACGGTCTTGGCGCGTGTCTGGAAGGTCGAACGCTTTTCTTGGCAACTGTCCAATCTGATGCACCAATTCCCCGACCATTCCCCGTTTGAGAAGAAAATGCAGCGCGCCGAATTCGATTATCTGATGCAATCCGAGGCCGCATCGCGCAGCATTGCGGAAAACTATGTCGGACTACCGCTCGATTAACCCAAACGCCCGAGGCTTCTATGCAGTTCAAAACGCTAAATGATAATCTGGTCGCCTATCGCTATCGCAAGGGTGCTGGACCGGTTGTTGTGTTTTCAAACTCGTTGGGGAGTGATCAAAGCATTTGGGACAATGTGATCGAAACAATGGGACGGCACCGCGCCACGCTGACCTATGATCTGCGTGGTCAGGGGGCGAGCGGGATCACCACAGATCCCTACACAATGGATCAACTGGGCGACGATCTGATTGGAGTGCTGGATCATTTGGGCCTGACGCAAATCATTCTGTGCGGTGTTTCTATCGGAGGCATGATCGCACAGACAGTCGCCACAAAACGCCCAGACCTCATCCGTGGGTTGGTGTTGTGTTGCACAGGTATGAAGATCGGCGATGCGGATCGCTGGAACACGCGGATCGCGGATGTGACCGACAAAGGGCTGGCCGCATTGTCTGGCGGCATCATGGATCAATGGTTCCCATCGCAGTTTCAATCCACACACCCCGAGGCGCTGGCAGGGCACAAAACCATGGTTAGCCGCAATGCGCCGCTTGGGTATACGAACACCTGTGCGGCCCTGCGTGATGTCGATCTGCGCGCGTCCACGCCGACGATCACTGTCCCCACGATCTGCATCGCTGGCGGTCAGGACGGATCTGTCGGTTTGGACGTCATGGAACACCTTGCGGGCGCAATTGCGGGTGCACGTTTGGTGACATTACCAGATGCCGGCCATGTGCCCTGTCTTGATGCGCCTTGCGACGTCGCGCGCGTCATTGCTGACCTGATCGCGCAAACTGATGAAACGCTGGATCGCCAAAGCACAGGCATGGCGGTGCGCCGCGCTGTTCTGGGCGCGGCCCACGTGGACCGTGCCGAGGCCGCCAAAAGCGATTTTGACCACGCATTCCAAAGCCTGATCACACAAGGTGCATGGGGCACAGTCTGGGCCAGTGATGCAATTTCGCGGCGCGAACGATCCATGATCACGCTTGGGCTGCTCGCCGCACTGGGGAACTTTGATGAAGTCGCGATGCATGTGCGCGCTACCGCCCAAACAGGCGCGACGCCCACCGATATTGCCGAAGTTTTCCAACATGTTGCGATTTATGCGGGTGTTCCGCGGGCAAACCACGCCTTGAAAATCGCTAAGGCAGCATTGGCAGAAATGGAGGCTGATGATGACTGAAAACCTGATCAAACCGCGTGACCTTGATTGGCATCCACAGCCGTACGCGCAGAATTATCGTTCCACCCATTTACGCGCACCTGCCCATGCGCGCCTGCACTACGCGCCGACGTGCACGGAAATGACGGGGCCTACGTTCGGGCATGGGATGCTGGGGGAGCACGACGACGACCTGATCGTGAATTACGCCGCCGCAGGGCAATCAGCGATTGGTCCGCGCATTATCGTTCATGGCACCTTGCGCGATGAAGACGGGCGGCCAGTGCCAGATAAACTGATTGAGGTTTGGCAGGCCAACGCCGGTGGGCGCTATCGCCACAAAAAGGATGGATATACCGCACCCTTGGATGACAATTTCGGCGGCTGTGGACGCTGCATCACAGGCGAGGACGGCTCTTATAGCTTTCGCACAATCCTGCCCGGTGCCTATCCATGGCCCAATGGCGGCAACGATTGGCGTCCTGCCCATATTCATTTTTCGGTCTTCGGGGACGGGTTTGCGCAACGCTTGATCACGCAGATGTATTTTGAAGGCGACCCGCACATCGCGTTGTGCCCCATCGTGCAATCCATTCCTGATGCGGCGGCGATTGATCGCCTTGTGGCCCGGTTGGATATGACCAAAACCATTCCCATGGATATCCGTGCATATCGTTTTGATATCGTGCTGCGCGGTCGGTCCGCCACCCCGTTCGAAAACGCAATGGAGGGCACCTAATGGGCGATCTCAAAGAATCCGCATCCCAAACGGCTGGGCCTTACGTTCATATAGGATGCGTGCCGAGCTTTGCGGGGCTTTCGGGCATGTATGGCGGCCGCGATCTGGGAGCAACGATGATGACGAATGATGTCTTTGGACACCGCATTGCCGTGACGGGCTGTGTGTATGATGGTGACGGTGCACCGCTCACAGATGCGATGATTGAAATCTGGCAAGCAGCACCTGACGGCACATTTGGGATGGATGGGTTTAGCAGTTGGGGGCGCCAGCCAAGTGCGGCCGATACGGGGGTGTTCAGCTTCGACACGCTTAAACCCGCGGCGATCGGCAATCAGGCACCCCATATTATGGTCTGGATCGTTGCGCGCGGTATCAACCTTGGCCTGACAACGCGCATCTACTTTCCCGATGAGGACAACAGCTCTGATCCTGTGTTCGCTCTTGCTGGCGCGCGCGCCGACACAATGGTCGCAACGGCCACGGCGGATGGATATCACATTGACATCCATCTTCAGGGGCCAAATGAAACGGTATTTTTTGATGTCTGATAATCCTTGCATCCTGTGTTGCGCGATCACCGGTTCACTCCCGACGAAGGCCGACAATCCGGCCGTGCCCATTTCGATCTCGGAACAGATCGAAAGCAGTCAGGCGGCGGTAGAGGCAGGCGCAAGCATCATCCATGCCCATGTGCGAAACGACGATGAAACGCCCTCATCGGACCCTGACAAGTTTGTCGCTTTGAAAGAGGGTCTTGAAAAATACTGTCCCGGCGTGGTGATCCAGTTTTCAACAGGCGGGCGGTCCGGGGCTGGCAAAGAACGGGGCGGAATGTTGTCCTTGCGCCCCGACATGGCGTCCCTGACGGTCGGGTCCAACAATTTCCCGACCCGGGTTTATGAAAATTCAACGGACCTGATTGCGTGGCTGGCGAGTGAGATGACCGGCTATGACATCACCCCCGAAGTTGAAGCCTTTGATCTGAGTCACATCCTGCAAGCAATTGCGATGCATGAAGCGAAGGTCTTGCCCGCCAAGCTTTACGTTCAATTCGTGTTCGGCGTAAAAAACGCGATGCCCACCGACAAAGCCGTATTTGATTTCTATGTCCAGCTGATGAAAACTCGCGCACCCGATTCGCTGTGGTGTGCGGCAGGGGTTGGCCCCAGCCAGATCATCGTCAATGAATGGGCGATTGCGGCGGGTGGCCACACGCGGGCAGGGCTTGAGGATAACGTGCGGTTGGACCGCGATACCCTCGCGCCGTCCAACGCCGCCCTTATCAAACGCGCAGCCGACCTGTGCGATAAATACCAACGCCCCGTGGCAACAATCGCCCAGACCCGCGCGATTTTGGGCCTAAGGTCCGCAACATGAGCGGGGTTTTGACACACACGTGGTTCGCTGGGCTGTTCGCGGACCCCGAAATCGCGGGTCTTTTGTCTCCCACCGCGGACCTTGCCCGCTACCGCGACATCGAAATTGCGTGGACGATGGCGCTCGCCGATGTTGGAAATGCCGATTTGTCACTCTGTGAACATGCCGCACAGCAGATCGCGACGTGCGAGATTGCAGATGACACCCTTCGCGCAGGCGTGATCCAAGACGGCCTGCCAATTCCTGCGTTCGTAAGGGCGCTTAGGGCCAACGCGACAGAGACCGCCAAACAGGTGATCCATTTTGGCCTGACCTCACAGGACGTGATGGATACCGCCCTGATGTTGGCGCTGAAACCTATACTGGGACTATATCGAGCGCGCCTGACCCACTTGGCCGATGCCCTTGATGTCCTTGCGCGCGCCAATACGGGGAATACTCTGATGGGATATACCCGTATGCAGGCGGCGCTGCCGATCACCGCTGACGGGCGGATCACGACATGGGTACGCCCGCTGCGAGGGTATGTCGAAGACATCGACCGCATCACGGAAAAGCTGGACGTTGTGCAATGGGGTGGCCCGATTGGTATCCGCGAAACACATCCCGCAGACGCCTTGGGCCCCGCATTTGCCGCAAGGTTGGGCCTGAGTGATCCGGGGTTTGCATGGCACACCACACGGTCTGACATCGCTGAACTGGGTGGGCTGATCGCACGGATGACTGGGAGCTTAGGAAAGATGGGGCAGGACATTGCGTTGATGGCGCAACGTAGGGCCGACGACATGACCCTGCATACGGGGGGCACATCGTCTGCTATGCCTCACAAGCAAAACCCGATCCTTGCTGAATTGCTTGTAACGATCGCCGGTTACACGGCCCAACAATCTGGCACCCTCAATTCTGCGATGGTTCATGAACAAGAACGATCAGGAGCGACTTGGGTCCTCGAATTCATGACATTGCCCGATATGCTGCAACTGTGCGGCACTGCACTGGTCTCTGCGCAATCATTGATCGGTCAGGTTGTTTCGGTCGGGGTGCAGGAGACCGGAAAATAGCGTGTCACGATCTGGGTTGCATCAAACAGGACGTTGATTTGACAGCCGCGGGCTGTAGTCTGGGGCAATGATGAAATACCTTTTGATCCTATTGTCGCCAGCCTTGCCTGCACAGGCATCAATTTCGTTCGCGTGCACCGAACTTGACCGGGTATCGCTGTCCGCCGAAGGATCCATGCGGCCCGTATACGAAGGGCGCCCGCTTAATTTTACATGGAACGAAGACGGTTTTTCGGGCGATGGTGTATTCTATCATGATGCGTATTCGATCAACCCGTCTGAGGATGGAGGGTTTCGAGCATTTGCTGAAAATTCCGACCGCAGCGATTTGTTCAGGTTTGAAAATGGTATTCTTATGCACACGGCAATCGTAAAATACGGGAGAGCGCCGTCTATACAATCGCAGGTGTTTGAATGTGCTGAGGTGACTGAATTCTAGTGCAGATTTTGACGTAGGCGCGAATGATCCTCATCGTGGTTGTGTCTAGGAAGATCTGTAAATGTATCTAGCATCAGATTGCACCTGTGCCATGTCCGCTTACATCGCGGGCGATGACGCGGCCAAGCTGGCGAAATCTCCTCATCTTGAGGGCTTTAAGGCCAAGGGCGTCGAAGTTCTGCTACTGTCCGACCATGTGGATGAATTTTGGCTGCAACATATCACGCAACACGATGGTAAGCCTTTCAAATCCATCACGCGAGGGGCCACCGATCTGGATCAGATCGAAGCTGACGAAACGAAAGAGGACACGGAAAAGCCGGATGAGGCTGACCTTTCTGCGCTGATCGCTGCAATCAAAACGGAGCTTGGTGAAGCGGTCAAGGACGTGCGCCCCTCAAAACGTCTGACCGACAGTCCTGTTTGCCTGATTGCCGATGAAGGCGATATGGATGTGAACCTCGAACGCCTGCTCAAACGCCACGGGCAACTCGCTGACGGCATGCCGCGGGTGCTGGAACTGAACCCCGGCCATGCGCTGATCGCCACCTTGGCCAAGCGTAGCACGTCAAATGCGGCAAGCGAGGACGACCTTCTGAAAGACGCCGCACATCTGTTGCTCGATCAGGCGCGCATCGTTGAAGGCGAGGTCCCGAAAGACCCGTCAGACTTCGCGCGGCGGTTGGGAACAGTCATGGCACGCGCCTTCGACGCGTAGAAAAAGCCACCTGTGAGGATTATCCGATGATATCCAAGCTGGTTCTTGTGGTTGCGCTTGTTCTGAAAATGGCTGCTCCTGCAAAGGCGGAAAGCGGCCCTTCGCTGCAGGTGCAAAGACTGACTTCGATTCAAGAAGAAGCGGACCTTCAACATAAAACACATGTACGTAGCGCAGCGAAGGTCTGCAAATAGCCTTAGAGGGATCAACCTAGGGATATTCCGACTCAGAAATCGCCGCGGCCCGTCTTTGTTTGCACAAGGCAGGCCGCAGGTCAAAAAACCAGACCGATGCTACATCTTTTGTATGCTGACGAAAGCACCATAACCGTTGTCACCATCGCTTTTGAATTCGACAGTGATGGTGTCCCCTGCGATCAAACCCTCAGGAATGATCTCCGGATTGGGAATGGTCAGGACGCTTTTGTCGTCCAGAACGATAACGTTATCGACACGGTCAAATGCGATGACGGTGCCCGACAGTTCATCGGCAAAAGCAGGGGCGGCGGCGAGTATAAGGCTGGTGATGAGAAAGCGGACCATGTTGGCCTCCAGGTTGAAACTGTGAAGTAAATGGGGATGAATTGGGGCCGCACAAGTGATCACAAGTGCTAGACAAACAATAATTCTGCTAGGCGCTTGTCGCGTCCGTGGGACAACTGTTTAAAAGAAGAAAAGGTTCATATGGCAACCAGGGCTGCGGGTGACTGAAGCCTCTTGAACAATAACTGATAGGCCCACTTCGGCCAGCCCGCTTTCTCTGGAAGTTTTCGCTCAACCAATGCATGCTGTGTCCCGCACATCGGACCTCGGTACAAGTGGCTGCGAATAGACTGCTGCCGCCCATTGTTGCCGCTTCTAGCCTTGCAGCGCTCTGTTTTTCGCGCTTTCCGCGACCGGCAGCATTGTCCGCAACCACACTACTTTTTTGGACGTTGGTTGTCTTAAGTGTTGTGTTTCTAGCGTCGACGTTTTGGACAAATACAAGCGTGCAGTCTTTTAACATCTCAGACTTCAAGTAGTTTGGGCTATTTGTAGCCATTCGTTGCGATTGTCATGAAGGTCCGCTTTAGGTCCGGTTTGGGCCGTAAGTGAAAATCGACATGAAGGACGGCGGCTATAATTGGTGGGCGCAACAAATGCATTCTTGCAGAGAAAACTCTACTTCCGCTTCCCCATTGTTTCGGGGAAATTTGACAAGAGACTCATGTGCTAGGCGATGCACAATGGAGGAAATGCGAACGTTGAACCGCAGCGTTGGATTGACCGGCCAAAGTCTGCAAGGGGGCCATGAGCTGCAATATATCCCTGCAATTGGATTTTCAGAATTGGAGTACCGCAAATGCACAAGGACTCAAAAAACCCGGACCGTGATACCCTAGTTTCTGACGCAGCACTTTGGGCTGATGATCCCGAACAGAACCTGACGGAAGCTGAGCTGGATCATATACTCGAGTATTTTGGGGAGTCAGAGAATGCCGGAGACTCAAGGCTGCGTTCTTCGGTTAAGAGGCAGTTCCAGATATTTATGGCGATGGCTGAGAAGGAGCGGCCTCGTGTGCAGGATGCCCGCCCTATAGATGCCCGCCCTATAGATGCCCACCCTAAAAAAGTGTCAAAGCCGTCAACTATTGTTGAGAATAAAATGAAACGGCTACTGAAAGCCTGCGAAGTGCTTGATAAGCAACTTACGGAACTGGATCCGGTAGTTGGAACCTGGACGAACCAATATTTGAAGGCAATCGATGCAAGGGACAATGAAAATAAGCGTGTTCGCTTGCGGCACATTGTAGAGCAGATCTCTGGGCCACTTGACACTCTCATTAGTGCAGCACGCTCTGCAGAAGGACTGGCTAAGAAGGGCCCAGACAACATTGCCGTGAGGATGATGGTGGAGAGGTTGGCGGACTGTTGGGAGATCTACCACGGCAAGCTGCCAACAACTGACAAGGGACGAGATCGGCAAGATGA
>Ga0102810_1000667_pt1 | contig 12726 bp, 12 predicted proteins | sample ColrivemetaGS573_FD_84506 | JGI IMG/M metagenome (GOLD analysis project Ga0102810, IMG submission 84506) | Estuarine microbial communities from the Columbia River estuary - Ebb tide ETM metaG S.573 | ecosystem: Environmental > Aquatic > Marine > Intertidal zone > Estuary | place: USA: Columbia...
ATAGTTCAATGGATAGAACAAGCCCCTCCTAAGGGTTAGATGTAGGTTCGATTCCTGCTGGGGACACCATTGAAATATTTGTTTTTTTCTAAAAAACTATATGATACACTTGTATATTTTATATTATTTATTATTTCTGTATGCCGATTTGAAAGGATAAAATTGTAGCGGAGAATGTCAAGAACATTCAAAATAATACTAATATGATCCATATTCTTTATGGACTTATTATTGTACTTATGTTAATTATTGCTGGTCTTGCATTTTATGTAGGAAGTATGTTTGGTTCAAAAGATCAAGGAAATACTCCAAATATTAATACTCCTCAAGCTCAAGAGATAAATATTACTGTTATAGATGATGCTCGATGTAGTGACTGTCAAACAAGTGTGATCGTAGAACAACTCAAAGTACTTCCTTTTCTTTCACAAGCAACCTTTACTCAAAAAGATTTTGCTGATGAGGGAGTAGTACAATACCTAGAAGAGAATGATATATCTGTTCTTCCTGCTGTTATTTTTAATAGTAATGCACTTTATGATGGTGGACAAATCACTCCTTACCTGCAAGCTCTTCCAGATGGACAATTTTCTCTCGCTCTCGGAGCAAAATTTAATCCATTTATAACTCGAAGCGAAAATGGGTTTCTTGTGCTAGAATGAGATACCCTCCAAAATATTAAAGCAGAAAGTTATATAGATGGAAATCCTGATGCAAAAATCACTTGGATTGAATATTCTGATATGCAATGTCCATATTGTGCAAAACTTCATAATGATGAGACTCCAGATACTTTGAAAGAAAAATATGGAGATGATCTTAATATTATCTTCCAACATTTTCCTCTCGATTTTCATGCTGAAGCACTTCCTGGGGCTCAAGGTTTAGAGTGTATTGGTGAACAAAACTCTTCTGTTCTCTATACTATTATTAAAGAGGCATATAAAAAATATCCAAATCAAAACATTACTCAAGAAGGTCTTGTAGATATTGCTGGAGAAAATGGTATCAATACACAGACTCTTACTGAGTGTATCGAATCTGAAAAATACAAAGATAAAGTTCTTGCTCAGATGACTACAGGACAACAAGTCTTTGGAGTTACTGGAACTCCTGGAAACGTACTTATCAACAATGAAACTGGAGAATACGAAGTGATCTCTGGAGCATATCCTGCAAGCGCATTTGAAGCAGTCATAGATAAAATGATGCAATAAAAAAGATTCCTTCAAATTAATATTTGACAAAAACATAGGATTATTTATTATAATTCTATGTTTTTATTTTTATAAAATATCTTTATGAAAAAATACCTTATTCTATTCAGCATATTTCTTTGTACTATGAGTGCTCTTTGATATACATATGCTATTCAAATACTCGAAAAAAAAGTAATAGTAAAAGAACGTATTCTTGCTCATAGCGACCTCAAAAAGCATGTAAATCAATGAGAATCATATATCACTGAACTCAATGCATTTCTCACAAAATATCAAAATAATGAGGAAAAACTTCAAGATGTTTTAGGAAAAACTCAAACAGCTAAATCAAGCCTCGCAAGTACCTCTGATACATTTAAAATACTTAACTATCTTGAGTACTCAATCCTCTATATATTTATAGAAGATAACATTACTCCTGTAACTCCTCCGGTAACCCCACCCGTAACAGGTTCTGGTGTGAGTGAAAATGAAAAGACTTTTTCAGAGATTCATTCGCTTCAAGACATTATTGAGAATAAACTTGATACAAAAACTTTGAAAATCAAAGATATTATTGCAGAAGAAATAGAAGAAAAAACTACTGAAAATGCATACTTCCTTCTTGGATACCCAAACTACACAAATCTTGGAATTAAAAAAACAGATTACACTGATAGCTTTGGAAATGAATATATGATAGTGGTTCTTGTAACAAAAGATGAAGCTTCATTTCAAATACTGGGGTATCTTGAAAAATCTGAGACGATTAAAACAGCTATCGTACTAGGAAATTATGTAAAAAAGACGAACTTTCCTGACTCACTCTTTGTTGAACCAGAAACTAAAAAATACATTGTAAGCTGAAGTGATTTCCCTATCAAATAAAAAAACTGAGCCTTAAAGCTCAGTTTTTTTATCCTAACATTTTTCGTACAAATCCTTCATCTTTTCTCCAATTCTTATGAACCTTTGCCCTCAGAGTAAGAAATACTTTTCAGTCAAATACTTCCTCGAGTTCTTTTCTTGCAGCAGTTGCAGCTCGAGTAATAAGACTTCCATTTTTCCCTATTACAATATATTTTTGGGATTCAGTTTCTGTATACACATAAGCAGATATTTTTTTAAGTCCCTTGTCTGTATCTTCTATTTCTTCTACTGCAACAAAAATACTGTGAGGAAGTTCTTCTTTGAGTTCTTGGAATAACTTTTCCCGTATAATCTCTGATATTCTAAAGTATATATCTTGTTTTGTATAATACTCTTCAGAAAATAATGTTGGTCCTATTGGAAGGTGCACTTTGATTGCTATTACTAACTCTTCAAAACCTGTTTTATCTTCACTTGAAATTTCAAAAATATTATTTCATTGAGGGATTGTTATTTTACTCGGAAGATCACGTTTTGTATATACTCTATAGACTGGAGTATGTATTTTTTCTAAGATATTTTCAATATAGGTTTCCTCTTTGCCCGAATCTCTTGAGCTATCAATAAAATATAAAACAAGTTCTGAGTCTCTAAGACTTGAAAGAGCTTGGGAATTTATTTGCTCATTAAAACTTTTTGTAGATTCATGTATTCCAGGTGTATCGAAAAAAATAATTTGGGCTTCTTCATCATTGTATATTGCAAGAATTTTATTACGAGTTGTTTGTGGAATATTACTTGTAATAGCTATTTTTTCACCGATAAGCGTATTCACGAAAGTTGATTTTCCTGCATTAGGACGACCAATAATCGCTACATATCAGACTTTTTTTTCTTGTAAGTCCGTTGTGTTATTGAGGATATCTTTGAGATTAAGTTCTTGCATATTTTTTTTGTTATTTTATTGATACTCTCTAAAAAAAGAGCAAAGTCAATTTTCTTTTGACAAAATAGCATTTTTTTATACAATTCGCCAAGCTTTGAAAAAAGCTATTTTATATCCTTCTTTTGGCAATGACCAAGAGATACTAACCCATAGGATTATGGCAAACTACGAACTCATGATGATACTCAATCCAACGGTAGGAGAAGAAGCTCTTACAAGCAGTATTGATGGAATCAAAAAAGCCCTCAGTGAGGCAAAAGCAACAATAGAAAAAGAAGATGTATGGGGTGAAAAGAAACTCGCATATAAAATAAAAGGTTCAGATACAGGACACTATATCCTATGGAACCTTGAGCTTGATGGAAAAACTATCAAAACTTTAAATACTACATTTAACCTTGATGGGAATATCTGGAGATACATGTTTGTAAATCTTGAAGCTTAATTTTTATAATTTCGAAACAATATGAGAACGGTAAACAAAGTTATTCTAATAGGAAATGTGACTCGAGACCCAATGGTAAAATCTACCGAAGGAGGAAAAAAACTTGCAATGTTTACTCTTGCAACCAATAGGTACTATAAAACTTCTGATGGAGAAAATCGATCTGAAGCAGAATTTCATAACTGTGTTGCTTGGGGAAATCTCGCTGAAAAAGCTGAGCAATTTCTTACAAAAGGAAAACTTATCTATATAGAAGGAAGACTGAAAACTCGGGTTATCGAAAAAGAAAATGGAGAAAAAAATTATAAAACAGAAGTAGTCGTAGGAAACGTTATATTTCTCAATAAAAAATGAGATTTTGAGGATAACGAATCTTGAGACTCAGATATCTCTGCTGACATAGATGAAGACGATATGTTCTAATCTTATGTTCTTACAATATACTTAAACTAAAATTTTATTATGTCTGAAAAAAAAGTATGTCCCCTTGAAGGACAAAACATTGACTACAAAAATGTAGAACTTCTCAAAAAATATATTACAAAATTTGGGAAAATTGTACCAAGATACTATTCTGGAGTATCACTCAAAAACCAAAAAAAGCTTTCACAAGCAATTAAACGAGCTCGAATCATGGCGCTTATTCCTTTCGTTAAATCCTACGATCCAAACTTTCAAGGATAATTTTTAAAAACAAAAAGCCCTCAGTAAATTTCTGGGGGGCTTTTTGTTTTTTATTTTCATAACCATTCATCATATCATACTGGTTCTTGTAATCATTTAAATGAAAGTGGGTATCATCTTTCTACTTCATACCATTTCTCGATAGCTAAAAAATATATTGCAAATTTTCTTGTATGATTTTTAAAAGATATAAATGATGCATCAGAAAAAATTGTGATGATTTCTGAAATGCGTAGTAATTTTAACACACCACCTATTTCTACTTCGTTTAAATTTTTTTCTATCTCATCGAGTGCATTTCAAAAATAATATCGAAAAGTATATAACTTCCTTAATACATCTATTGGTATCAAAGTATCTTTCCCTAATTCAATTTCTTCAATTTCTTCAGGTAATAAAAACATCCTTTCCAATATTTCTTTGCAAACTAGTGAAACTCAAAAAGATTCAGGCAATACACTATGATTTTCAAATTTTTGAGTAAAGCGGTCAACTATTAGTTGTTGATCTCATGTGAGTCATGTCTTATACAAATTATCCAAAACGCAATATAAAATATTAATTTAAAATTAATTATAAAAATAAGTCAATATTTGCAAGTTTTTCATTTGCTTTTTGTATTTTTCTCCCTATAATCCACGCGGTTTAATGCCCTCCCTAAAAGAGAGCTTTTATTTTTTATAAGACACATTATATGTCATTTCGAAATATAGCGATTATAGCCCATGTAGATCATGGAAAAACGACTCTGGTAGATGAACTTCTTAAAGCATCTGATGACTTTGATAGCCGTGTAGGAATAGCTGAAAGAGCTATGGATAGTAATGCTCAAGAACAAGAACGAGGGATTACTATTTATTCAAAAAATACTTCTATTCGTTACAAAGGAAATAAAATTAACATTGTTGATACTCCAGGACATGCGGATTTTGGTTCTGAGGTTGAACGTGTTCTCCGAACCGTTGACTCTGTTTGTCTTGTAGTAGATGCATATGAAGGACCTATGCCTCAAACAAAATTTGTACTCAAAAAATCTTTAGAACTTGGACTTCACCCTATTGTTGTTATCAACAAAATGGATAAACCTTCTGCAAGAGCTGAGTGGGTTATTGATCAACTTTTTGATCTCTTTGTACAACTCGGTGGTTCTGATGAACAACTTGAAAATCTCAGTAATCCAGTATATGCTATTGCTCGTGAAGGGCTAGCATGGGTAGGGTCAGAAGACGGAGAAAGAAAAGATATTACTCCACTCCTTGATTATATCATGGAGCAAGTTCCTGAAGCAAAAAATGATGCAGCAGCACCACTTAAAATGCAAATTGCAAACCTTGGATATGATAACTTTCTTGGTCGTCTCGGTATCGGAAGAGTCTATGATGGAAAAGTAAAAGTAGGTCAAGATGTCATCATTACTTCTAATACAGGAGTGCAACGAAAAGGAAGAATATCAGATATTCTTACAAATGAAGGACTAGAAAAAGTAAAATCAACTGAAGCTATTGCAGGAGATATTATTACTATTGCTGGAATTGCAGATATCTTCGTAGGTGAAACCGTTGCTGCAAATGCAGATGTTGCACCAATGCCCCCTATTACCATTGATGAGCCAACTCTAAAAATGGAATTTCTCGTAAATAACTCTCCATTTGCTGGACGAGAAGGAAAATTTGTTACATCAAGACAAATTAGAGATAGACTTGAAAAAGAGCTTGAAACGAATGTAGGTCTCAAAATAGACTTTAGTACTGGTGATAACTATGAGGTTGCTGGTCGAGGTGAACTACATCTTTCTGTACTGATTGAAACGATGAGACGAGAAGGATTCGAGCTTCAAGTAGGAGCTCCCGTAGTTATTATGCACGAAGAAAATGGAAAAAAAGTAGAACCTATAGAAAATGTTGGGATCTCTGTTCCTGCTGGAAGTGAAGGATCTGTTATCGCTGAACTTGGAAAAAGAAAAGGAATGATGACAAACATGATGGAAAACAACGGAATTGTCTCTCTTGAGTTTCGTGTCCCTACCCGAGGACTCCTTGGATTTAAATCAGAATTTACAACAATGACCAAAGGAGAAGGACTCCTCTCAAGTTCATTTGATTGTTTTGAAGAATATAAAGGAAATATCGAAAAAAGAGCTCGAGGGTCAATGATCTCTATGGAAAATGGAAAAACAATGGCATATTCTCTTTTTAATCTTCAAGATAGAGGAAGTATATTTGTACATCCTCAAACAGAAATCTATGAGGGAATGATTCTTGGAGAATCAAATAAAGATCAAGATCTTGCAGTCAATGCAACAAAAAATAAAAAACTTACCAACGTTCGAGCATCTGGAACAGATGAGGCTCTCAAACTCGTACCACCAAAAATCATGTCTCTCGAAGAAGCGATTGACTATATATCAAATGATGAATACGTTGAAGTCACTCCTCTTTCTATAAGACTTCGAAAGAAATGGCTCACTGAAGGAGAAAGAAAAAGAAATAAATAATATATTCACAAAAAAAAAGACCAAACGTTCGTTTGGTCTTTTTTTTAAAATTATTTCACCTCCTGTCCTTTCCTTACCATCCTCAGTACCATCTTCTTTGAAAGAAATGGAAGAAGTTTCATAGTAATTTTTTGACTAAAAGTAAGTCCTGAGATGACGTTTAATTTTCATTCCATCATCCCACGATATCCATCTAGTGCAACATTTTCTGCACTCGCAGTTTTTGAGAAAAAGCTTGTTTTATCCATACCTGAAATTGCTCCAAACTCTGTTGCTGTAGCTCCTGGAAGAAGTGTTGTAACGCTTATGTTAGTATCATATAGTTCTTCATTTAATGCATTAGAAAAAGATGTTACATACGCTTTTGTAGCATAATAGACTGCTTGGAGTGGTCAAGGAAGTAGGCTCGCAGTTGATGATACATTGAGTATCTTTCCAGTATTTCTTGATATCATTTCTGGAAGAAACAAATGACATAATTGAGTGAGAGCTGTAATATTGAGAGCTATCATAGATGACTCATCTTTCCATTTTCGTTCTGCAAATTTTCCAAGTCCTCCAAAACCAGCATTATTTATGAGATATTCTGGTTCAACTCCAAATCTCTTCAGTTCATCATATATTTCTTGGCAAGCATGAGCTTGAGTTAAATCTTTCTGAATAAGCATAATTTTACAATCACGCACATCACTGAGTTCTTTTTCAAGTTCTTGAAGCTTATCTAGTCTTCGAGCTACGAGTACCAGATCTCATCCTGCTCGCGCATGAATTCGTGCAAATTCTCTTCCAATTCCAGAACTTGCTCCTGTAATAAGTGCTACAGCTTTCATAATATGCATTTAAAAAGTATTACACGTCAAATAGTATGGGGTGAAAACAATATAAAAACCTCTATCTCGATAAAGACCAAGATTTCGCAGCCAATATTACAACGAAAAAGAAAAAACATTTTTTAAAATCTCCTTCTTAAAAGAAAAAAAAAAGATATACTACTATTCGTTATTTTATTAATATCTATATGAAAACAAAAAAGTATCTATTCATGACTTTTATTGCTTGTATCTTTTTATGAATATATACTCTCAGTATTATACAAATTTATGAGAAGAGAAATATAATTACAGAGGTACATGAAACAGGTGGCAATTATATGTTTATCAATCCTCTTTTAGAGTGTAATGCTACATATAATTACTACAACCCGTGAAAAATAAAAGATACTATTGATACGTATATCAGAGAGAATATCGAATCATGAAATATTATAGATGCAGCATACTATGTTCGATTATTAAAAAATGGAAGTAATTTTTGATACAATGAGGATATTAAGTTTATTCCAGCAAGTCTTGTAAAACTTCCCCTTGCAATTTCACTCATGCGACAATTGTCATTTGATGAACTCAGTACAATTATACTCGTTTCAGAAGTTCCGACTGATACATATAGCTGAGATTTAGTTCCAGATAAAGTACAAGTATGAAAGCGCTACTCCCTTTATGCTTTACTATCAGAGATGCTTATAAATTCAGATAATACTGCTGCAACAGCACTACTCTGATATTTAAACACAGAAAAAGTATTACAAACATACGAACATTTTGGTCTTGGTATTATTGATTTTAATATAAATAAATCCCTGAATATGTCAGTAGAAGACTATGCTACTTTTTTTAGAATACTGTATAATTCTTCCTATCTTGGGCATCAAGATTCAGAAGAATTACTCTCGCTCCTCTCAAAAAGCAGTTTTACATCAGGTATACGAGCATTCCTTCCACAAAACCTTACTATTGCAAATAAATTTTGAATCAGAACTCTCCCAAATTGAGAAATTCATCTTCATGACTGTTGAAATATATACTTTCAAGAATCTCCTTATCTTCTCTGTGTTATGACTCGTGGTAACGACAAGGAAAAACAATCTAGAGTTATACAAGAAATTTCAAAAATGGTGTATGATGATATTTCTCAAAAATAAAGATCAAATTATAAAACAATATACTTCTATATATGTTGTTCTCCATCTTTATACCAGCTTTCACATTCTATATTTTCTACTTGATACTGACTTCCATTCAAATCAAGTCATAACTTTTCTCCGAGTTCACGTGTATAATCAGAAAATAAGCTATCTATATCTACTCTTGTATTCTGGGCATAGTACATCTTATATCGAGTAAGTTTTTTATCGCTTCCGATAGTGAGGAGACAGCGCCCAAGTACATTTCCATCCACATCTCGTATATAATATACTCCTTTGTTCACATCTATTGTATTACTAATTGCAGACCAATAATTTCATACAGAACTATAAAAACTTAAGCAACTTCCATCAACCCAATTTCACATCATAAGGCACTTAAGTGGATCAAGCTCTCTTTGGATAATAACTTTTTTTAGTGATTTTTCACTTTTGTTGTTTTAATTCCTTAATAGAACTCATCTGTAACTTGAGATCATCATACAAGTTTTGAGTATCCTTTTCTCGTATCTCTATTTCACATTTTTTAATCTCTGTATTAAATACTCTTTCTAGTTCTCAAGAATCACTGAAATTATCCTGAAAAGAAAAACCTAAGATATTGATCTCCTTAATTTTATTTATCGCTATACTCACATGGTTATCGATTCGGTTTTTTGTCACAGATTCATCAGTCTCTCAATTCTCTATAACTCCCTCTCACGATATATCTATTTCTTTAACGTTTTTTGAAAGCCAAACTTTTTGTTGTTCTGGAGTAAGATTATCTTGTAACCAAGTTTTATTCTTTTGAGAATCAAATTGACCTAGTTTTGAAATATCATCAAACTTTCCACTGAGAAAATCTGAGAGAAGCTTTTGAATTTGTTCTTTATTATATTCAGGAGATACAGACATTTTATATGCTTCTATAAAATCACGATTATTTAATTTTTCATCTGGTATATCTTCAGAAATATCTAACTCTCTTTTAAGTTTATTATTCCATTTTTTATGATACATTCTTTCAAAGTACTGGAGTGAGACTTCTGCAAGTATTCACTGTATCACATCAATATTTTTAGTATTTTTTGCGTTTCAAAACTTTCTTATAATAGTTTTTTCTTGCTTTTGAGGCAATGATATAATTTCTAACATTTTTCGTAAGATTTCACCCAATTTATCAAGATTATACTCTTGTCAATCACTATCAGCATTTTTAAAATCTTGCATCGTCTTAAAACGTGAAATATCAATTCCTAATTCATACTCATATGCAATTGAAAGTTTTTCTATAAATAAAATAAGTGATTTTTTCTTCTTTTCGAAAAAATAAGAAAAAATTTCTCAAAATTGTTTTGAATATGGAATTTTATTTTGAAGTATAATGCGAGCATTATCTCGTGACTTAGAAACAAAGTTTCTATAAAAAGCAAAGAAATCATCTTTTGTTATATCTCACTTTTCTACAAGTCACAATATACTTTCTGGAATACCATTCTCAATCACATATATAATACTTTCTGATTCACACAGTAGTGAAAAATATTCTGGGGTCTCACAAAAGCTTACTAGTTTTTTCAACAACTCTTCAGGTGTGTCTTCAGAAAGCATAATAACAAAGTATATATTCTCACTTAACTTTTTAAATCAATCTAAAGACTGGATTTTATAGAGATTAAAAATATTTCTCATATTATTAATATTCCCATATTGCACAATAGCTTGAAGATTTTCAGTCTCACATAAAGCATTCAGTCCATCAATATCACAAATACTAAATATATCTATAAAATATTGAAGTACTTCCAGTTTTGCCTTTCATAATGCCTCGATAGTTTTTGGATCTTTATTAAATAATAGGGCTATATCTCCTGGAGAATTTTTACCTAAAAGAGATAATACAAAATCTAGTGAGTCTTTTTTTGATCTTATAAGTTTATCTATAACTCATTCCTTAAAAGATAAAGGTATAAGATCTGCTACTGTCTGAATACCACATAAATCCAACATATACTGTAAATCAGAGTTTTCTTCATATTTAATAATATGACAAAGAGTCTTTTGGTTTAATACAGAAATTAATTCTTCAACTGATTCAAGAGATACAGCTGCAATAAAATACTGTAGTTTTCCTTTTCAACTGTGATCGATAAGATCTTCTAAATTAGCATGACTCAAAATATTTTTTAAATCTTCTGTATTAGAACAAAATGGAATAATTATTTTTAGATTTTCCAGCTTTTCTTCAAAGCCCCAGAACATTTTTCTAATATCTTCTTCTTGACACAAAAAAATAAAATCTTCAGGTGTCTTACATACCTTCATAAGCTCTTCAAGATTTTCTTTTTTGGCACTTTCAAGAGACTTACGAATATCGTCATTACTATATAGAGCAAAAAAAGTTTTTGGACTTTTACATATCTCGACTATATATTCGAGTGTATCACTATCTGAATAACAAATAATCTCAATAAGTTCCTGCCATCAAAAATTATCATCTTCATATTCTAAAGATGATAAAAATTCTATTGTTTTGAGAGATGCTGATTTATGAATGCTTTTATAAATGGAAGCTACTTTATCGAAAGTTGAAAGATGTTCTTTCATTCATTGAAAGTCACTACTTGAAAAAGGAAGCGCTCCATTTATTTCTAATATATCAGAAACATATTCTCGAATAAAATCTGAAGTTCCGCTAATATTTGGATGATCGTATTTTTTCAGAAGTTTTTTTACATCTTCTTGAGGGATGTCAGAAAATGTATATTTTGGAAGTTTCATAAGAATATAGGAATTTTTAATAATTCTAGCATATTCTTTTCCTTGACACAAATAACAAGAGACTGATGAATAAAAGAGATACTATAAATGCTTTCCTTCCCAGCTTCTCAGTTCTTCTATACTCATAAGAGAAAATTTCGTATCTATTTCTCTTCCTCCTAGAAGAATATAAATAGCTGTTTGTCCTGGAGTTTGTGATGCAAGAAAGTCTTTCAGTGAATGGATTTGATCTATCTTTGTTCCTACTGGAATTTCTACTATGTATTTTACAAGTTCTGATTCTGGATTTTTTTGTGGTTTTTCTATTTTATTTTCTGTAATTTTTTCTTCTAAATCAGATTCAAATTTATTTTTATTATCTATAAGTTCATTCTCTTCCGGAGGAGAAGTTTCCTCCTGAGGAGCATCTTCTGAAACTCATTGTTCTTCTTGTTTTTGAACATTCAATAATTTTCTCTTCTCATTTGTGAGAAGACCCATTTCACGAGCTTGATCTCTCACTTGTGTCAATGAGGCTGTGACTATTTTACGACTTCGAATGTTTTTTCTGCGATATTCAAAATTTACATCGAGTGTTCCCTCAACAATCACTATTTTTCCTATCTCAAGCTTATCTTTATATTCATTATAATCTTTATCAAAAATAGTAACCTCAAAATCATAATCAAATCCTTCACAATAGAGAAAAAGCATATTTTTCCCTGTCTTAGTAATAATTTTCCTCATATCCATCACAATTCCTACTGTTTGTAATTGATTCTTTTGTAGATCTTCCTTAAATTTTTTCTCATCTTTTTGAGCTTTTTCTTGGAGTTCTTCCAGAGAAGATTTTAGCTCTGAAACATTACGAGATCGTCTTTGACAATAAGGCTTAAGTCCATCAAGTGGATGACCTGAAACCATATAACCAAGTACTTCTCTCTCTCAAAAAAGTTGTTGCTCATAGCTCAAAGGTTTTGCCTCTTCAAGTACAATACTATCATCAAAGTCATTTTTTCAAAGTCCTCCATCAAACAGCCCTATTTGACTTGAGGATTGTTTCTTTTCTTCATTTTTTGATGCTCGAATCATAGCATCGATATTCGCAATAAGCGTAGCTCTGTCTTCAAAAGCATGCATTTCTCCTTCGTAAATCTATGCTTCTAGAGATTTTTTGAGTAAAATATCCCTTCCTCCTCTCTTAATAAAATCATCTATATCGTCAAATGGTTTCTCTTTTCTCGCTGCAAGGATTGCATCAATCGGGCCATCTCAGAGTCACTTGATAGCTTTGAGTCAAAAACGAATATGGGTGTCATCTATGTATGTAAAATGCTTGAGTGATTCATTGATATCTGGACG
>Ga0102810_1000676_pt1 | contig 12590 bp, 13 predicted proteins | sample ColrivemetaGS573_FD_84506 | JGI IMG/M metagenome (GOLD analysis project Ga0102810, IMG submission 84506) | Estuarine microbial communities from the Columbia River estuary - Ebb tide ETM metaG S.573 | ecosystem: Environmental > Aquatic > Marine > Intertidal zone > Estuary | place: USA: Columbia...
ATAATATAAAAGATAGTTTCTGTGTTCTTCCATGGATACACTTAGCTACTCAAACTATCGGGACAGTTACCCCTTGCTGTGTGACAGAAATGAAAAACAGCATGTCTACAGCTACTACAGAGGAGAGTGATAAAGAACATTTATTTCTTTCTAAAGATAGCTTAGAATCTATAACTAACTCTAAAAGATTTAAAGCAGTACGTAAAGATATGATGAACGGAGTAAAACCGCTAGTATGTCAAAAATGTTTTAAGTATGAAGACCAAGGTGTAGGATCTAAAAGGCAAGAAGCTAACACATTATATGCAAAACATATCAAAGACTGTCTCCCTAACACAAACCCAGATGGAAGTTTAATAAAAGTTAATTACAAATACGTTGAATTAAGATTAGGTACCGTATGCAATTTAAAGTGTACTACTTGTAATCCATTCTCATCTAACAGGTGGCATCAAGACCTACCTGGTCTAAAAGGAACAGAGTTCGAAAATGATTATTATAAAGTAGACATAAAAACTGAATGGTATAGGGACTATAAGTTCTATGATGAACTTTATTCTAAATGTGACAACTTGCAGGAAATCTGGATTAATGGTGGAGAACCAACTTTAATTAAAGAGCACGGTTATTTTTTAGAGAAATTTATTGAAGATGGGTCTTCTAAGGATATTGATCTACACTACAGTTTAAATTGCACTCAGTTCCCTGATAAGTTTATTGAAATTTGGAAAAACTTTAAAAATATTAGAATTCATTTATCTATAGATGATATCGAAGAAAGAAACTACTATGTTCGTTTCCCCTCAGATTGGAATCAAATAATGAAGTCCTTAAATAAAATATTAAAGTATCGAGATATATTTACTTTAGAATTATGTCAAACAGTAAGCTGTTTAAATGTTTTTAATATAGATAATTTTAAAAAGTTTGCTGACGATAGTAATCTATTTATTGCCCATAATTATGTTCATTACCCTGATCATATGCATGTTAGTTTAATACCTGATGAAATGAAAGCTAAAATTTTAAGTAATATAAAGTATTTAGAAGAACATGAAATACATAAACTTAAAGTTGAATTAGATAGAAAACCAAATCTTAGAGATGCAGATAGATTCTATTCATTTATAAGAATTATGGATAGAACAAGGAACGTAAAAATTTACGATTATTTACCCGAATGGGAACCATATAAAGATAAATTTAAAATTAAAGCTATATGAAAAGTTTATGTGCCATTCCCTGGGTAGGCTTTTCTAACGACCCGGACGGTTCAATTCGTCCTTGTTGTATTTCAAAAGAACAAGTTACCAAACCTGATGGAAGCAATTATTATACTCAATTAGATAACATTAAAGATATATTTCATAGTGACTATATGAATAATCTTAGAGAAGAATTTACTCAAGGCAAAAAGCCTAAAAATTGTGAAGTATGCTGGAAAGATGAAGAAAATGGGTATACTTCTAAGAGAGAAAATTATAATAAAATTATTAAAGACCACTTAGGAGAATGGGCAACCCCCGAAAATTTAGAGAAAAAACCTTTATCTGAATATCCAATCGATTTTCAAGTTATACTAACTAATGCCTGTAATTTAAAGTGTAGGAGCTGTGGTAGTTCCCACAGTACTGAATGGTATAAAGAACTAAAAACCATGCCTTCGTCGGACATAAGCGGCATTAGTAATCACCTTTACGAATTACCACACGGACAGGCTGGAGGAACAAAGAGTGAATTTATAACTTCAATGGAAGAATGGTTACCCTATGCTAAAAGAATAGAAATTGTTGGAGGAGAACCTTTTTACACTAAAAACTGGGAAAATGCTTGGGAATTAATGATTAAAAAAGGATTCGCAAAAGATATAACTTTAAATATGTCTACTAATGGTACTTTATGTAACGAGGCACTATTAAGAAGAATTGCAGATAACTTTAAACAGGTAGGGATAGGTTTAAGTATAGATGGATTTGGAACTACATTTGAGTATTTGAGAAAAAATGCTGAATGGGAAAAAGTGAAGTTAAACATTTTTAACTTTTATTCACTGTATAAAGAGTACATACACTTAGATAAACTATTTTTTAACTACACGTACACCTTATCTTGGATAAATGCTTACGAATTGCCTGAGTTTGACGATTGGATTAAAAAACATACACCGGAATTCTCACTATGGATAAATGTAATACACAACGCTTCCCATATGTGCCTATATACTCTCCCAGTTGAAACAAAAGATAGAATAAAAAGTAAATGGGATAAACACGACTGGGGATCCAACCAAACAGATATTGACGGCTTGATTAAGTTCATGTATAGCACTCAGCCAAATGAAAAAGAGTTAAAGATAGAATATAATAAGTTTACTATTTTAGATAGGTATAGAAAAGAATCTACATTTGATATAGTAGGAAAAAATTACCCTGAATTAAAAAAGTATGTCTAGACCTAAAATATTTTTAAGAGATCCCTGGGATGACGTGACGAATAAAGATTCTGGTTGGGGAAACCGATTGATTACCTGGCTGGCAGCTTGTATACTAAATAACAGTATGGGCAATACCCATATAATAAAAGTACTTCCTGAAGAGTTTCCCTAACTTACTTTAATAGATTTTCCAAATACTGAATATACTACTCTATATGAAATAAATAAAAAAACTACTCCTATTGTAGATATAGAAGTTGAAGAATGGATAAAAAATGATAAAATAAAATTAAATAATCAACTATCGTACACTAATGCTTTTACTTACGGAAATACTCTAGATCTGGTTGAAGCTTTTTTTAATCCGAATACTGATGCTTTTGGTTCTATGAAAATAAAAAATAAAATTATTCACGAAAAAATAAAAGCCACAGTACAGGGCCGTACTGGTATTCATATAAGAAGAGGAAACGGGGTATATTTAGACCATCATGATATACTAAGCATACCTAGAGGGTATATGAAGTACTACAAGCTATGTCCTGAGTGTGATCCTAACTATGCATTTATAAGAGATCAAATTTATTTTGATATAATAGATGACCTAATTAAAAAAGATAAAAATGCAAAGTTTTTTATAGGAATAGATGTTAATGAGAATGCTATCGAATACTACAAAACTAAATACCCCGGTAGGATAAAAACCTGCAAAGATATTGTTAAAGAAAATAAAAAAGTACTTAACGACGCAAAATTTCTAGATCCTAGACTACAGTTAAAAGATATGGGGTATGACTTAATAGATTTTTTTAGTTTGAGCTATACTGAAACAATAATTCATAGCCCACCCTCTTCTTGGAGCTATATGGCTAGTCATATCGGTGGACACTCTCAAACTTTTGCGAAAAGTGAAATGACTTTAGGAAGAGTATATAATGAATATAATAATTTAAATTACGCAAATCATAATAAAAATGAATATAAATTGCAGTTCATTTCAAGGGATAACATTATTTGAAAATAAAGTTGCAGAATGGTTTAATGCACCGTATGGAGTAGCAGTAGACTGCTGTACTCATGGACTAGAATTATGCCTTAGGTTATTAAATACTAAAGAAATAATAGTACCTAAACATACCTACCTGTCCATACCTATGCTGTCAGATAAATTAGACATAAAAAGAGTATGGACGTCACAAGAATGGAGTAAATACTACTACATCACAGACAACATAATAGATGCAGCGGTCCTTTGGGAGCAGAATAGCTATATATCTGGAACTTTTATGGTACTTTCGTTTCAATTCAAAAAGCATTTAAACTTAGGTAGAGGAGGAATGATATTAACAGACAATAAAGAAGCAGCTGAACAACTACGTAAAATGACATATGATGGTAGAACGTTTGACAAACCTTGGGCTGAACAAGATATAGAGACTATAGGGTACCATTACTATATGACTCCGGAAACAGCTGAAATAGGAGTAAGTAAACTACCAAAAGCTATTGCTACTAAACCCAGGGGATGGAGTAGTTTAGATTACCCTAATTTAACAAATTTAAAAGTATTTAAAAATGGTTAATGTAGAAAATGAATACGGTAAATTAAAAGAAGTTATAGTAGGTAGAGTTGATAATGCTAATCAACCTTACCACGGTACTGACTTACATGCAATTAATTATGCAGATAAAGATAAAATACCTTTATTAGAAAGAGGGTTATTTAATGCTCAAGTATATGAAGAATCAATAGAAGATTTAGATTTACTATCATCTGCATTAGAAGATTTCGGAGCAAAAGTACATAGACCCAATATATTAGATACTGAAAAAACCGTTTCTAACGGTTATTGGGAAACAGATCAATACTATACATTCTGCCCTAGGGATACTATGACAGTAATAGGAGATACCATTATAGAATCACCTATGACGTTAAGGTCAAGGCAGTTTGAGACTGATGCTTATAGAGAGCTGTTTATTGACTATATGGACAAAGGAGCTAAGTGGGTATGTGCACCGAAACCTAGATTAACAGATGATTCCTACCAAAGAGACGATTTAGGTAAATTAACTTTGACTGAAGTAGAACCTGTATTTGATGCAGCTAATATACTCAGACATAATGATGATATATTATACCTAAATTCTAATACAGGAAACTACAAAGGTTACGTTTGGTTAAAGAATCTTTTAGGAGATAAATATAAAGTTCATTTTTTACAAAATATGTATTCATATTCTCATATAGATTCAACTATTGCTATATTAAGAGACGGGTTAGTATTAGTAAACCCAGCAAGAATAAGTGAAAAAAATATGCCTGAGTTATTTAAAGGGTGGGATATTATTTATTCACCTCCTATGGTAGATATAGGATATACAGGAGTATTAAGAGCCTCTGAATGGGTGGGTATAAATCTTATTTCTCTAGATGAAAATACAGTAATAGTTGATAATAGACAGAAAGAATTAATCAAAGAGTTAAAAAAGTATAATATTGAAGCGTTAGACTTAAAAATAAGACATTCTAGGACGTTAGGAGGTTCTTTCCATTGTTGTACTGCTGATATGATAAGATTATGATAAAAGTTGATAACATAAAACGTACTTTAATAGGAAATGAGTTCTTTACCTTCGACTATACTAAACAGCCTATCAAAGAAAGTGAAGTTAATAGATGGAGAGAAGAAGGATACTATCATAAAAGCTTTACAGGCGGACTATACAGTAGTAGAAACATTATGCCTAGATGGACTAAAGACATAAGTAACGCTATAGGTTTAAAAAACTGCGGGTATACTTTTTATAAAATGGATACTTTAGATATTATGCCTCCTCATTATGATCATTTTGAAGCTTATTGTAGAATATTTAATAAAGAACAAAATGAAGTATATAGGGCTATACTTTTTTTAGAAGATTGGAAACCTGGTCATTATTTTGAGTATAATAAAACAAGTTTTAATAACTGGAATAAAGGAGACTATGTAATGTACAGTTATGATATAGAGCATGCAGCTAGTAATATTGGAATCCAACCTAGGTACACTTTGCAAATAACAGGTACGAGATGAAAAAACTTATTACATCAGGATGCAGCTATACTCAATATAGGTATAAGACTTGGGCAGATCACTTATCTAAGTATTTTGATGAGTTTAAAAATTTAGGAGAAGCTGGTTCTGGACAAAAATTTTCGTATATTACTATTACTGACTATATTAATTCAAATAAAAATAAAGATCTTTCGAACCATACTTTTATTATTCAATGGAGTTCACTTCTTCGTCATGATTTAATTAAAGTAAGAAGCACATATCAACATTTAGGTCAAATAGATAATAATGAAAATTTTAACGAAGAATATATTAATAAGTACTTTAGTGTTGAAGGAAACGCAATAGAATTAGTAAATTACATAGATCATTTAAATTTACTTTCAGATAAATACAAATTTAAACTTTATATGTTTTATATGTTTGAACCTTGGATAGATTATTTTGCAGGAGAACCTACAGGGTATAGTTTACCTTTACTTAGAAAAAAAACTATAGAATTTTTATCTAGCCAATCTTGTAAAATATTAAAACATTATGCTTCTAAAGAATATTGGATAAATCCATCTTTAGAAAGATTTAGTTTAGGTAACGAAATGAGAAAAAAAGGAGAAGATGATCATCCTACAACTGAACAACATAAGTTATACTCAGAATTAATTTACAGGTATATATGAAAATAGGATTTATAGGAGTAGGTAAATTAGGAAAAGACGCTGCTGAAGTCATGGCAGAAAAGCACGACGTTATCGGCTATGACATTACAGAAGTACAGCCTGAAAATTTTATAATGGTATCGACTATTAAGGACGTATGTCAAAATCGTGAACTTATATTTGTAGCCGTACCTACACCTCACGACCCGGACTATGATGGCCGCTACCCTACCTCACACTTACCCAATAAAGATTTTGACTATACTATAGTTAATAATGTACTAGAGGAAGTAAATAAACATGTAACCAAAGATCAGCTGATAGTCCTTATATCTACAGTACTCCCCGGGACTGTAAGGAGAGAGTTTATAGATAGGATACCAAACGGTAGATTTATTTACAATCCTTATTTAATAGCAATGGGTACAGTAAAGTGGGATATGGTTAATCCTGAAATGATTATAATAGGGACTGAAGATGGATCTACTACTGGAGATGCTAAGCTATTATTAGAGTTCTACGAAACCTTTATTACTGAGGGTACAAGATACGAAATAGGAACTTGGGATGAAGCAGAAGCAATTAAGATATTTTATAATACATTTATATCTACTAAAGTAGCATTAGTAAATATGATTCAAGATGTTGCAGAAAAAAATGGTAATATAAATGTAGATAATGTAACTCAAGCATTAGAAAAGTCCGAACAACGCATAGTTGGAAAAGCTTATATGAAAGCCGGAATGGGAGATGGAGGAGGATGTCACCCTAGAGATAATATAGCTTTAAGGTATATGGCTGAAAAATTAGATATAGGTTACGATTTATTCGATGCTATTATGTTAGCTAGAGAAAAACAAGCTAAGAATTTAGCTAACAGACTAATTATAGAGTCAGATAAAGCTAACCTTCCAATAGTAATACTAGGTAAATCTTATAAACCAGACGTACCTTATGAAGACGGATCTACATCTATACTAGTAGGACACTACTGTGTATCTCACGATTCAACAAAAGAAGTAATATTCGACCCTATAGAACCTATAAAAGCAGTTTACCTTCTTGGACACATGGGGAAACATCATGATTATAATTTCCCTAAAAACTCAGTAATAGTAGATCCATGGCGTTCATATAAGAGTAGTAGAGATATTGAAATAATACACTACGGAAATACTAGATAAAAGTTGGTAAACATTAAAAATAAACTTATATTGTAATCAATGAGGAATTTATGGATTTATGGATGTTCTTTCTCTTATCCTTTTTGGGACGGGGAAATTAAAGACGCTGGAGTACCGGAAATAACAACAGCAGAAAGTTGGCCTAGTATATTATCAAAGAAATTAAATTACAAATGCCAAAATAGAGCCCAGCCAGGTTATGGTTGGAATCATATTTCTTATACTTTAGAAAAAGATATAGTAGAAGGTAGAATAAGGAAAGACGACATTATCGTAATTTCCCCTTCGTTTTTCTCTAGAGTTACTTTTCCTGAAGTAGACGACGATAAGATACCAAATCAAGATTTAACTGAATTTGCAGCCAGGTACTGTTATGACCAATCTACATTCGTTCAAATGAATATAAAAAGATTTAGCTATAAACTTTTAACTTTAAAAGAGCTGGGGTATAAAGTAGCAGGATGGATTTGGTCTAACCCTATAGATGTTGGATGCTCATTCCGGGACTACCACCTACTTAAGGTTAAAGAAAGTTTAATCCCAGCACCAAATGGCAACTTAATATGGGAGGACTGGATAATTAAGAACCCTGAGTGTATGGTTATACCGGGAGAATTCCGACCTTCCTTCGGCTGGGATGGTGATACTCATTTTAGTTCCTACGGTCATAAGATAGCAGCAGAACAAATATACAGCTCTGTATCAAAATTTAGTAAAGTTGAAATTATATAAATGAAACAAGAACTCAAACTTATAGCAGTAGACTTAGACGGTACTTTATGTTATATACCAGAAGGAGAAGAACATTTAGGTATATCTAAGTACATACACTGTAAACCTATTGCAGAAAATATAAAATTGGTTAATAAGCTATATGATAGTGGCCATGAAATTTTTATATACACTGCAAGAGGTATGGCTACTTTCAATTCTGATGTAACAAAAGTATACGCTAATTTATACGAACAGACTTTAAATCAATTAAAAGACTGGGGTGTAAAGCATAGTAGGTTAGTTATGGGAAAACAATCATTTGACTACTTACTAGACGATAAGGGACTATCTTTACGAGAAAAACATGTACTTGAAAGTTTATTAATCAAAAAATAATTCATATATTAATTTAATGGCAGAAAAAACTACTAATAAGATAACTAAAGACGAACTTTTAAAGTTCAATAACTTTATAACTAAAAGGCAGCAAATTTTAAGTAATTTAGGTACTACTGAAGTACAGCTGAAAGCAATCAACATACAAAAAGAAAACTTATTTTCTGATCTTCAAAAACTAGATGTTTTGGAAAGTGATTTTACTCAAGAATTGTCAGGAAAGTACGGAAAAGTTTCTGTTGATGTGAATACCGGCGATATTAGTTCAATTTAGTATTTGTTTTAGATCTCTTTGCACTATTTATTTAAGTAGGCAACCACACTACTTATACAGCTGGTTTGGATTAACTCACGATATTTATATAAAAACACTTAAATAATTTAACATGGCAGAGACTATAATTTCACCTGGTATCCTAACAAGAGAGAACGATATATCCTTCGTTTCACCTGCTCCCCAAGCAGCTGGCGCAGCTTTTATCGGACCAACAGTTACCGGGCCAATCGAACAACCAACAGTAGTTACATCGTTCGGTGAATACACAAGAAGATTCGGAAGAGTCTTTACTTCAGGTTCTACTTCTGTTGAATACTTTACCTCATTAGCAGTTAAAAACTATTTCGATCAAGGCGGTACAACAGCCCTAGTTACTAGAGTAGTTTCTGGATCAGCCGGATGGGCACCTGCAGCCGCAACCCCTATCTCAGGATCAGGAGTTCATGCAGCCGCTGCTGTAATCAGCATAGAGACTCTAGGAAAAGGTATTCAATATAATAACGTTACTGGTAGCGATTATGTAGGAGGTACAGACGAACTTTCTAATGGATCACTTAAAAGCGGATCATCAGATAACTTCAGATGGGAAGTAACTAACGTTGATACTAATAAAGGTACTTTCTCCCTTTTAGTAAGAAGAGGAGATGACAATCACAAGAATAAAATTATTCTTGAAACATTTAGTAATCTAAGTTTAGATCCAAACGAAGATAACTATATCGAAAAGCAAATTGGTACAACCACTACTTCGAAAACATCAGACGGTAATAACACATACCTTACTGCAGATGGAGAATATCCTAACAGATCTAATTATATTAGAGTAGCAGCAGTAAATAAATCTACTCCTGGATATAAAGGAACAGACGGTATTACTATAAGTACTGATGCAGCTGGAAACAGCTTTACAGCTTCACTACCTACTGCAGCTTCAGGAGGTTTTGCATCAGCAACTGGAACTAACCAAATCGATGGAGCTCTATACTTTAAAGATGTTGACAACTCAACTGGTGGAATCCAAGGATTGATTGGAGCAGATTATAACGATGCTATTTCAATCTTAGATAATAAAGATGAATACCTCTTTAATATCATTTCAGCACCTGGATTAGTTCACTCTTTAGCAACTAACGGAGCTACACAAATAGATAATATCATCTCACTTGCAGAAACAAGAGGAGACTGTATCGCAGTAGTAGATCTAGTACCTCATGGTACTTCAGCTACAACAACAGTAACAGCAGAAGCATCTGAAATTAATTCTTCTTATGCAGCAACTTACTGGCCTTGGGTACAAGTAGGATCAGCGACAGGTAAAAACGTCTATGTACCAGCTTCAGTTACTATACCAGGAGTGTATGCATTCACAGATGGATCATCAGCACCATGGTTCGCACCAGCAGGATTAGTAAGAGGTGGTATTCCAACAGTACTACAAGCAGAAAGAAAATTAACTAGATCAGAAAGAGACACCTTATATACTAGTAATGTAAATCCAATCGCTACTTTCCCTGGACAAGGAATTGCAGTATTTGGACAAAAAACACTACAGTCTAAAGCATCTGCCTTAGATAGAGTAAATGTAAGACGACTGTTAATTGAACTTAAGAAATTCGTAGGCGACCAAGCTAACAACTTAGTATTTGATCAGAACACTATTACAACTAGAAACAAATTCTTATCAGCTGTTAATCCATTCTTGGACTCAGTAGTACAGAGACAAGGATTATATTCTTTTAGAGTAGTAATGGATGATACAAACAACACAGCAGACGTAATCGATAGAAATCAACTAATTGGTCAGATCTTTATTCAACCTTCAAAAACTGCCGAGTTTATCGTTCTAGACTTTACTTTAGAACCAACTGGCGCAACTTTCGGAGGATAATTTAATTAACGAATATTTATAATAAAGAAACACAATGGCAATATTAGATACTAACGAGATAATGTTTAGAGCTTTCGAACCGAAAGTACAAAACAGATTTTATATGGTAATAGACGGAATAGAATCGTTCATGGTAAAGAACGTAGCTGCTCCCAACTTTACAGACAATGCGATAAAATTAGATCACATTAATTCATACAGAAAAATAAGAGGTAAAAGAGAATGGGGAGAAATGACGATGACGTTATATGACCCGATCACACCTTCAGGAGCACAACAAGCAATGGAGTGGGCCCGTTTATCTTATGAATCAGTAACCGGAAGAGCTGGTTATTCAGATTTTTACAAAAAAGATATTACATTAAATCTTTTAGGACCAGTAGGTGACATTGTTTCTGAGTGGATAATTAAAGGAGCTTTTATAACTAGCTTTAATCAAGGATCATTCGATTGGAGTACTGATGAAACAGCTGAACTTGCAGTTACTGTTAATATGGATTACTGTATACTTAATTACTAAGTTTAAATACATACTTTTAAAGACCCGGATTTATTCCGGGTTTTTTGTTGTTTACTATTTATTTTATTCGTATATTTATATTAAATAACCTAAAGTTATAAATCAAAGTTTATGTCAAAATTTAGTTTACCTACCGAAACGGTAGAACTACCATCCAAAGGACTACTTTATCCTGAATCATCTCCTCTAAGTAAAGGGAAGATTGAAATGAAGTATATGACCGCCAAAGAGGAGGATATTCTTACTAACAATAACTATATACAAGACGGAACAGCTCTAGACAAAGCTATTCAGTCCCTAATAGTAGACAAGAGCATTAAATACGGAGATCTATTAGTAGGGGATAAAAACGCTCTTATGATAGCAGCACGTATATTATCATACGGTAAAGATTATCCTATATATTATGACGGTAAGGATTATTTAGTAGATTTATCTACTTTAGAAAATAAAGAACTAGATGAAGATCTATTTAAAGACGGTAACAGTATTACACTAAAACTACCTAATACTGATAATACAGTCACTATAAAACTCCTATCCCATTCAGATCAAACAGCTATTGATGAAGAAGTTGAAGGTAAGAAGAAATTAGAGCCTAAATCTTACTATAGCACCTCTACCAGATTGAAACATATTATTACTTCTATTAACGGAGAAAAAGACGCTGCTACTATTAGAGATTTTGTAGATAATGGACTAACCGCTAATGACGGTAGATGGATAAGAACTAGGTATGCAGAATTACAACCAGATGTTAAATTAGTACATAGGCCAGATGGGCCTGGGAGTGAGGAGGTTCCAATCCCTATTGGGATCGGGTTTTTTTACCCAAGCATGCCCCAATAGGAACAGTTTATTCCGACAAATCCATGAAATAGTATACCATGGTAACGGAGGCTACGATTGGCACACAGTCTATAGTATGCCAATATGGTTAAGGAGCTTTACTTTTAAAACTATTCAAGAACATCTAGATGCTAAAGCTGAAGCACAAAACCAAGCTTCAGGACAAGCCTCCACTAAGGCACCAGTTAAAGGCCCAAACGTTAAACCAGATTTTACTACTAAGAGGAGCTCTAAATAAAAGAGCTCTTCCTATTTATATTATATAACTCTATATAATTATGGCAGAAGAACAACCAATATTCTCTAAAGGGGCAGTACAAGACGTACTTAACACAAGAGATGCAATAAAGGACATACAGAAATCTATGCTTTCCGTTAACAAAGAAAACAAAGAGTTCAACAAAGACTTCTCCCAGATGTATAAATCAGCAGATAATTTTGCATCCGCACAAGAAAACGCCAGGAAGAATACTAGAAGTACTAACACTTTAATTAAAGAAGGTAATGATTTAATAGCAAAAGCTACTAAACTTACTGCTAAAGTCTCTAATTTAGAAAAACAAAGACAGCATGCTTTAGGTGAGATAAATAAAAAACTTAAAAAAGCAGAAAG
>Ga0102810_1000682_pt1 | contig 12546 bp, 13 predicted proteins | sample ColrivemetaGS573_FD_84506 | JGI IMG/M metagenome (GOLD analysis project Ga0102810, IMG submission 84506) | Estuarine microbial communities from the Columbia River estuary - Ebb tide ETM metaG S.573 | ecosystem: Environmental > Aquatic > Marine > Intertidal zone > Estuary | place: USA: Columbia...
GTGATTGCCAGGCCGTCGGTCGATGATGATACGGTCCATGTCGGCAATATTGCCGCCCAATGCTGGCGCGTGCCGTCCGAATTTTGAACCATCGATTACCAAGAGTGACTGTTGCGCGTTTTCACAAATCTTTTGTGTCGCGCGGACTTCAGTTGTGTGAAATTCCAGCAATCCGCCGTCGTCTGCAATTCCGGCGGCACCAAAAATGGCGAAATCTGCGCGGAACCGGCCAAAGAAATCCAACACTTCGTTGCCTAGAATATCGCGATCGGGCAAACGAACTTCGCCGCCGGGAAGGATAATTCGGTTGGACACTTCTTCGCTCAGTGCCATCGCGGCACTCAGGTTGTTGGTAATAACAGTCAGCCCTTTACGGCGACGCAATGCTTGCGCCACACTCAGAGGGGTTGATCCGATGGAAATGAACAACGTTGATCCGTCAGGGATCAGATTGGCGGTGGCCTCGCCGATGGCGCGCTTGCCCATCAGGTTCGTGCCTGCGCGCTGATCAAAGGGGGTGTTCAGAAATTCCTCGCTCAGCTCGATGCGGCCATGAACGCGGTGCAACATTTCATCTTCGCACAGCTCGTCCACGTCGCGACGGATCGTCTGGGTGGAAACATCAAACCGTTCAGCCAAAGACCCGACCGTCACAGCGCCTTGCTCCAACACAAGGGCGGCGATAGATTCGCGTCTTTTTTGCTTCTTAGATGACATTCCACCTCCATGATCCGAGTCTCTCTGACGTTAGAAGGAGAAAAGCAACAAAACAACATTTTAATTCAGAATTGTCGAATTTGCGCATTGAAAGTACGTATCTTGTTGAAGATAAGGTGATTTTGCGGATAATACTTATCTAAATTTTGTTGCTTTGTTGTTTTCTCTTTCTCTTGAGTCAATTTTCTTTAAGATGATTGCTACTTGGTCGATCGGAAAACGAAGTGGGGACACATGCTGACAACACAATCGATTTTTGATCGCTATCAAGAAATCCGAGAACGGTTTCCGCAAGTGACCCCCCGCACTAAATCGCTTAAAATTCAGTCATTGCTGGACATCGCCGATCAGGTAGATGCCTTCGCTTTCGACGCTTTTGGCGTGCTGAACGTTGGGGAAACGATGATCCCCGGCGCGGACATTCGACTGGACCAGTTGCGCGAACGTGGCTGTGCCATTCGCATTCTGACCAACGCCGCAAGCTACGACCGCAGCGGAGCCATCGCAAAATTCAAGCGCCTTGGCCTCCGGGTTGAAGACGACGAAATAATCACCAGCCGGGAGGCTGCCCTCAAAGGTCTAGGCCGGGGGCATTGGGGTGTCATTGCTGCCGACACTGATACGCTAGGCGACTTACCTGACACCGTGACACGGCTGAAAGATACACCAGAGGAATATGACTCCGTCGATCAATTCCTGTTTTTGTCGACCGCCGACTGGACAGCGTCGCGGCAAGACTTGCTCGCAAAATCTATGCAGGACCGCCCTCGCTTGTTGTTGATTGGGAACGCAGATCTGGCCGCCCCGCGCGACGAAGGTTTTTCAGTCGAACCGGGGCATTTCGGCCATCAGATTGCTGACCAGTTCCCCGATTACGTCCAGTTCTTCGGTAAACCTTTCCCCGAGGTCTACGACCTTCTTGAACAATCTTTGCCGTCAATCTCACCAGAGCGGATCGTGATGTGCGGAGACACGCTTCATACCGATATTCTGGGGGCCGCTGCCCGCGGTTGGCGCACGGTACTTGTTACTCAAGATGGCTTGTTTGCGGGCCATGACACACAGCCATTTTCGGCAAAGTCAGGTCTGTTTGCCGATTGGCGCTTGGATCGTATCTGAAGGTTTTCGCTGAAGCGCTTTTGGTCGGAAGTCTAACGTGGGTAGACTGTTGTACTTCGTCTGTTCAGATGACTTTTCAGTACTGATATAGCCCCATGCTTCTGTCTCAATGTAAACTTTCTTGCTGTCGAAAATCGAGCAAAGCAACCTTTACCACAGCCGTAGCTAATGCACCCTTTGTCCCGCTCAGCGGTCATTGAGAAAATTTCGGTCAATGCCCTCTTTGTTGTACCTTAACATTCTGATGGCAGCTTGAATTTAGCGCAGTTTGTGCGATCCTAAACATCGATAGGGAGGCCCCGATGGCTCGAAAGAAGGAATACGAAGGCGAAGAAATTCTCGTTTCATTTGACATGAAGCGCTGCATTCACGCGCGAAACTGCTTTCTCAAATTGCCAGACGTGTTTGACCCGGCACAGCGACCTTGGGTGCAACCCGATAACGCACCTGCCGAGGAAATCGCCTCAATTGTGCGTAGCTGCCCCTCAGGCGCTCTCGGTTTTCAGTATAAGAATGGTGTGAAAGAAGCCGCGCCAAAAATCAATCGGTTTGCGGTTCTTGAGAACGGCCCACTTGCAATCGCAGGTGATGTGTCAGTCGAAGGCGCCGAAAACGTAACACGCATGACCTTGTGCCGCTTCGGACTTTCCAAAAACAAGCCCTATTGCGACTACTCTCACGTAGAAGGTGGGGTCAAAGCCACAGGAGAACCGCGGCCTCAACCACCCGAAAACATAGAGGTTCGAGGTGGGTCAGTATCTATCGAACGCGTCGCGAACGGTCCGTTGAAGGTAGAAGGCAACGTGGAGTTGACGACAGGTACTGGAAGCGGAATCGCAAAACATGGCAAAGCATTTCTATGTCGCTGTGGCACATCAAAGAATAAGCCGTACTGCGACGGGAGTCACAAAGCGGCCGGATTCGAAGACACCATCGGCAACTGAGCTCCGAGCAACCTCAATGCTTCGAAGATTGAGATGTTGATGTGGTTATTGCTCTTCTGGCAACCAGCTTGCAATTCTGTGTGAAGCGGAAACAAATGAGATCATAAATCTAATTCCAAAGGGCCTGTTCTAGGACCACTCGTTCAACGTGGTGAGTTAGATTGGAACGACAGCGGTGTCCCGTATAGCGGACTGCGGTGCATCGCGCAGCTAGCGGCAGCAATGAGCCCTTCTGCAACATTGAAGAACGCGTGCCGCGTCGCTAGTATCCGAGATTGGCAGCAAGATTGGAGAGTGTCGTGAGAAAGCCGATACAATCACGTGAAGAGGCGAGCCGATGGGAACCTGATTGCGCTGCGTATTTCGAGAAGTATCAAGGCGGTCTTTTTGACGACTTCAATCAAATTCAGTTCGTGCTTTCTTCCGAGAATTTGATCGCTAACATTGAAAAAGGAGAACTAATCTTCGGTTACGCTGGCGTAGATGGTATCTTCTTCTGCTTTCTGGAGGGCAAGCCGGGCGTTTGGGCTTATTATGGCATAGACGATCATTACGTTCTCATCGCGCCAAGCATCTCCGTATTAGTTTCGAAATGGAAAATGCGCGAAATAGTTCTCTAATTTTCAAAGGACGACAACGTCCATTTTGTCCGCAGAGCGGTTATCGGGCAATGTGCAGCGAAGGACCGGTTCGAACCCATACCGGAAGTGCTGAATTCTAGCTGCGTGCGCTCGCAGCGCGACTACTGCTGCATATCCAAAGACCGCGTTGTGCCATGTGTACATAAAGTCTTTAGCGCGACCATTTATCAAGCACGTTACGGCGAAGCGCTTCCATGGTGGCATTTCTCAGCTGAGCGAAAACCCGCGTCATCGGCGCCCCGAAGCTTGCCCATGTCTGTTACGGAAACGTCTTTGAAGACCCCATCTCAATCTGTGAATTGAGCACAGAAACGCGGTTCCCAAAAGCATGACGCTCGTCGCGACGCCAAGAACGGGCACGAAAAGTGGTACCCGAAAGTGACTACCTGCCTCGCTGCCGCGTAATTTCAGTCGGATGAGTGCAATATTCACTGCGATAAAGACACACAAAACGATCTGGGAAGTTCGCCCAGCTAGCGTATCGATGGGAAGCATTGTGGCAAAGAGCATGATCAAGAGCGCCACAGCAATTGTCGCTATGACAGGTGTTTTCGTCCTCTGAGATACGCGTGCCAAGAGTGCAGGCAGATGGCCTCGATCAGACAATCCATACAGCACTCGTGAAGCCATGATCATCTGGACAAGCACGCCATTGACGGTTGCGATGATCGCCACAGCAGAGAAGGATTGTCGGACACGCTCGGGAGCGGTTTCAAATACAAGCAACAAAGGGGCGGTCGACGACGCTAGAACGTCAATCGGAACAGCAACCAGCACAGCGACCGTAGTGCCAATATAAAGAACTGTCGCCAACACAAGCGTCCACAAGATCGCTTTAGGCATAGTTTGAACTGGATCTTTCACTTCTTCCGCGACATTTGCCATGTCCTCGAATCCAACAAAGGCAAAGAAGGCGAGCAGGGATGCCGCACCAATCCCGATCCAATGCGGCCCATTCATGGGTGGTAGAATCTGCGACAGGTTCACACCTAATGGTTCTGCAACCGCAACCCCCCAGACAATGACGAAGATCAGCCCTGATATTTCGATCACCGTAATGATGGCCGCTACCACTACCGATTGCGTGATCCCCCAAAGTGCGATCAAACCCATCACCGCAATGATCACAATCGTCAGAAAGCCTTCCGACACCATTGTGAGGTCATGCAGATAGGATGCAGCCCCAATCGAGACAGCTGCAGCTGACACAATACCCGAAAGGGCGACTGCGAGGCCCACAACGGTCGCAAGCGACCCCGAGTTAAACCCTGCTTCAACATAAGCTGCCTCACCGGCACTTACTGGATAGCGTGTGGAGAGTTCTGCATAAGAAAAGGCTGTGAACGCCACGACCACAGCCGCAATGAGGAAAGAGATCGGCGCATAGGGCCCTGCGGCAGCTGCTGCAGCCCCTACGAGTACGTAGATCCCCGCCCCAACCGTGACGCCAAGCCCATAAAGAGTCAGAAGTGGCGTGGTCAGCGTCCGCTGCAAACGTTGCGGATGATTGTCAGTTTCATCGGCGATCCTACGTCTCCTTAAATACGATTGATCTAACGCAAGCCCGACAGCTGACTGAGCGTATTCAATGTCGGAAGATAGAGGATGATGGTCATGGCAGCAAAAAGCAAATCCGAACTACTGGAAGTAACTGAAACAGAGTTTGGAAAACTCTTGAAGCTTGTTGATTCAATCGATGCGGCGATTAAGGACGCGAGGGGTGTTTAACGGTAGTAGGGACGGGTTTTAGGTAAGTTGCGCAGCGGACTACTTCATTAAGACTATCTCTGCGATGTACCGCTGGGCTTAATACTGTTTACGCCTCTCCGGTGACCTCGACGAGAAAGAACGCCACCTCATCCAGTGACGGACCAAAAAGAAGATCGGTTACCCTGCCCGATATCTTGTGATCTGTCTTATGGGCAAATTCACGCCCGATCAGTGATGATGCTTTCATATCGCTTTCCCATTCCTTGTCGAAAGGGCCAGCTGATGATGGCTAACCCCTCATATCTATGTGCTTCTTCGAAAGATTGAAACGCGAGGTAAGGGGAGTGCGACCAAACACACGCTCGCGCTGGTTGACCGGATCATCTCCTTGGACGACGAACAGATCGTTGAGGATCAAAAAGCTAGCTGATCAGGAACCTATCAATTTCAGCAGCAAGTGCATCCCAGTCGGTAAACTCGCGCACGCCGTCGATAAGATCAACTTGGCGGTCACCCAGAATTACATTCTGCACGACTTGGCTTTCAAAATAACCGTAACTGCTGGTACGGACAGCACCCGCTGTTAATACCTCTCTATCGGGGTCAAGGCCGGTCCGCATTTTCATTTCCGTCAGATAGTCTTGGGCGGCTTCCTGACCTTCGGGAAAAGCTGCCTTCAGACTGACCGAAATGAGCAATGTTTGACATGCCTTCAAAGTGTCACGGCTTGCTGAAACGAAAACTTCAAAACCTTTCGGGTGACGCCGCTCATGTACTGGAGCCGCTAGTATGACCTTGTCGATGTCGTCAAATGAAACTTCACCGAGTTTGTCTTTTGTGTTGAACAGTCGCACTGCGTGTCCAGCGGAGCTTATCCGTTCCTCAACAAACTCCACGATCCTTCGTGTCTGTCCTTCGACTGTCTCATAGACTATTAGAATTTCCATGGTCGTCTCCTCGTTTCCAGATATGAGCAGGTTTGCGGCAGGTCATTGTAAACATCGCCGCGCTGCGTGACCTTGTTCTAAGTCAATCTGAATGACGCCTTGTGCGCATTCTGCGCAACAAAACGAATGCCCGCTCCGCGACCGCAGAGCGCGTACTAAGCCATCTGGCTGATTTGAGTTTCTAAACAGCGCCATCATTAGGGGCTATATCGCTTGCTCATATCTTGGGCATAACATAGGTGAGCCAAAGGTACCGCTGTCGGCACCTAAGAAGACGGCCTGCAGACCTCGTCCTATGTAGGGCAGGTAGTCTTTTTAGCCATAACCCTCCACCTGCAGTCATCACGTGGAAAAGTGCGCTTTAGCAATGCCCTCAGCTTGACGCTTGCGGATGATATTCCTCTCGACCTCAAAAAACTAACCTATAAGAAGAATTTCTGATGGAAACGTCCTTACCTCACATGGGAGCCAGTTCATGATGCTTTCGTTCGGCAACAAGATCATCGTAAAGTGGATGCCGTTGGTGAATGTATCTTGGATGGCTCTCGATTTCTGACAGATCGACCTTAATCCAATCAGGTTTCCTACCTTTACCACTCCAACCTTGTTTGTGATTGTCTGGGTTCCAGAACAGAAGTGTTTTTGTACTTATGCCATCTGGTTTTTTAGGTTTCCGTGCCTTTTTTTCAGCCTTCTTTTCTTCAATAAGCTCTTTTATCGCTGAGATATCGTCTAGCTTATCGGTAATAAAGCCCTTTAGCTCCTCAGTCATTTCCAGAGAATTGAACTTCTCTTCTAGTCGCCCGAAGTGCTTCTTAATGTCTGCCCATATTTCTAGTGCCTCTTCTCGGGCAACTTCCTTTATCTGTTTATGAACCTTTTTGGCCTCAGCAATATGCTCCTCTCGAATTGTAATTAATTCAGCCGCTGATTTCTTGATGCCTCTAGATGCTTTGGCCATTATTTTGTCTCCTTACACTACGTGCATACTACCAGCCCAAACCATCACGTAGATGCATAGGTGGACGGCGTGTCAGTCCTGTCTCTTATTTTGCACACGGCTCGGGCCACCCGTTGCCATATCGGTGCCGATATACGGTAGCCCCGCTTTCTTCCAACCGGCAAAGCCATCCTTCATGTGGGTCACCGGCTGCAGACCTTTGGCGAGACATTGCCTCGCAACCTTTTCCGACCGCATGCTTGATCCGCAGTAGATCACCAGCCGCTTTCCCTCCTGAGAGGGTAACCTTTCGGCGTTCACAAAAGACATTGGCAAAAGAAGCGCGCCCTCAATGTGCTCGAACATGTACTCTTGCGGTGTTCGCACATCGATTAGCGCAATCTCTCCCTTCTCATAGGCCGCTGCTACCTCTTCTGGAGTCCAAGTTTCTAACTTACCTGTCTCAGTGTTTTCGATTTCCACATCCGATCTCCCTAGTTCAACCGATGGCATGAAGAGCTGCCTTACTCCGTCATCACTAGAACAGTCTGAACAACTACTGATTGACCCATGTCAAAGAAGGTCGTGATCTAGGTCGATAGGCGGACTGACCCAAAGCAGTCGTCCGTGGATGAGACTCATCTAAGAACATGCACTGCACATGACGCATGTCGCACAACCCTTTGCGCAGTCGAACCGAGAAAATAGTCCTGAAGACCAGGGCGATGCGAAGAAATGACGATGCAGTCAATGTCGGACTCTGCTGCATATTCAACAATCGTACGTCCAGCGTGTCCACTGACGACAACTGGCTTTACGTCGGTCAGACCTCCAAGTTCCGCTTTTAATTCTGTCTCGGCTTCAGGCCGCCGACGTTTAAGAACTTCGTCGGGGATTTCGACAGCTGCATAAGTAGGAATTTCCTCGATCACATGCAGGGCCGTTATGGTCGCATCATCCTCAGCAAGAAGGCGCGCAACGTCGATAGCTTTGTTGCTGTCTGGGGAATGATCCATTGCAATCGCGACAAGAATATTTTTGTACATTTCATAACTCCTGCTGTTGGGTCTTTTATCCGTCATACTACTACAGTCTGAACACCTACTCATTGACCCAAATCAAAGGCGGTTGTGGTCTCAGTTGTTAGGTAAACTGACCCAAAGCAGTCGTTCGTAGATGTTGCAGCGAACGGCGGCTGTGAGCCAGACTCACCAAAGCTGCAATTGCAGTATTTTGCACCCGCAGAAATCCAGATGTGTCAGAAACGGAGTTAAGCAGACCTTGGGGTAGGTCGCAGCACTGAGGCTCCAAAGAAAATATTGCAGATGGCCAGAGTATGCCTAACATCGTTTTAATATGGTGGAATAATCCCGTAGGATAATATTTGATGGCGAATAGTAAGGATACTCTTCCGGACCAAAAGAGAACTGGTGTGCATCAAAGCCGCGAGATCTATGACCTGGTTCGGGGCTTTATTGGCCTGCTAACGCCCGAAGGAAACTTGCTGGATGCAAATCAAAGTGCGCTTGATTTCATAGGTTGCGACCTTGATGAAGTGGTAGGCAGGCCTTTCTGGGAGACACCATGGTGGCGTGCATGTCCAAAAGCCCGCGAGGCGGTTCAGGACGCCATTCAAAGCGCCGCGTCTGGCGAGGCCTCGCGTTTTGAAGCGCAGATTTGCGGCAAGAACAACGAAATCATTGTTATCGACTTTTCGCTGACACCGATTTTCAACGATGATGGTACTGTCGTTTCTCTTATTCCAGAGGGGCACGATATTACAGATATCAAAAAAGCTGAAAATGCTCTCCAAGAAAGTGAAGCCCACCTGCGGTTGGCCAATGAAGCAGCAGAGATGGGGACATGGAACTGGAACCTGACCAATAATCAGCTTCATTGGAGTGACCGTCAGTTTGAACTTTTTGACGTTCCAAAATCCAAAGGTCCAATACATATCGAAACCGCCCTAGCAAATATCCATCCCGACGATCTTGATCGCCTATTGACTGCAAATCGGATCTCCGTTGAAGAAGACGTGCCTTTTCGAGAGGAGTTTCGTGTAATCCACCGAAGCGGGGAGGTGCGTTGGCTCTTAGGTCAGGGCAATCCTCTTCATCACGGCAAGGAAGGCAAACCAAGCTCCATGATTGGGGTAAATTATGATATTTCTGATCGAAAGACGTTAGAGCTGGAAATCGCTCAATCGAATTTGGAATTAGAGGTACGGGTTTCTGATCGGACACGCGCGTTGGAACAGGAAATGCGACAGCGTCAAAAAGCAGAGCGCGCTCTTGCCCACTCACAGCGATTTGAACTGATAGGTCAACTTGCGGGTGGGGTCGCTCATGATTTCAATAACTTATTAGCGGTAATTGGTGGAAACCTTGAGTTGGCCGCGATGCGGACAGCGGACGAACAGATAATTGAACTGTTGAATGATGCGCGTGAAGCTGTGGAGACCGGTGCAAGTGTAAACCGTCGTTTGTTGTCCTTTGCACGGCAGCGCGAGCTTGAGCCAGTGGCACTGGATGTGAATGACCGAATTATCAAGGCTAGACGGCTGTTGGAACGAACGCTTGGTGAAAAAATCGTATTGGAGACCAGCCTTTCGTCCGAATTATGCGAGGCACGTCTAGACCCCGGCGAACTCGACAGTGCAATTTTGAATCTTGTGTTAAATGCGCGCGATGCAATGCCATCTGGTGGCACACTCGTTATTTCTACGCGCAACTATATTCTTGACGATGAAGAAGTTGAATCCTTCCCTGAGGCCCAAAAGCGAGAATATGTTCAGGTCTCCATCTCTGATACAGGCGTTGGAATGGCACCTGATGTGGTTGCAAAAGCGCTGACGCCGTACTTTACGACTAAACTGCGGGGGAAAGGTAGCGGCTTGGGTCTGAGTTCAGTTTTTGGATTTGCCACGCAGTCAGGCGGATTTGTCAGGATTAAGAGTGAGGAAGGTGAAGGTACAATCGTCCAAATTTACCTCCCCCACAGCGCGACGCCATCAGGTGCAAAGATGTTGGATGATCCAAAAACTGATCTGCTATTAGGGCAAGGAGAATTGATCCTTTTGGTGGAGGATGAAGAAAAAGTGCGCCAGATCACGCACAAACGTTTGATCGAACTAGGGTACAATGTTGTTGAGGCAACGACAGCTGCGGAAGGAACCGCGGTATTGGAGAGCAATCATACAATATCTTTGGTCTTCAGCGACGTCCGGATGCCGGGGGCGACGTCGGGCTACGATCTTGCAAAGTGGACACTTGAGAACCGCGAAGATGTCGGTGTCTTGTTGACATCAGGTTACAATGATCTTTCGGCAGAGGAACATCAAAACGTTAATCTGCTTGCCAAGCCGTATTCATTGCGAATTCTTGCATTCGCGCTTCGTAACGCTTTGCCTGCGCCACGTGACCGATAGCCTGGGAAAAAGGCAGCTTCGAACCGCCGGTAGACCTTAAGCCAGAGATTTTAAACAGCAACTGAGTCCGCTTGGCAGTCATCGGTACTACCTGCAGAGAACGGCTGCAAAGAGCCCTTAGGGGACTAACCAAAAACATGCTGTTTGCGCTCGCAGCTAAATCTACGCCGCAGGCCCAAAACCGTGAGTTGCACGCGCAACGATGGAAGCGGCCATTTCTGCGTGGCGCAGCATTTTTTGAGCAAGGTCTCGATGTTAGAGCTAAGCGCCCATTCGCGCGCCTAATTCCATCATCTGGGGCTTTATGTAAGGAACGATTAATACCTCGAGAGCAAAGTAGTTAATTTGCTGAGTTTTCAGAACTGATCCATCTTGGAAAGCGACATACCCTCAATCTGTATGAGTTTCTCGCGCAGGTGAGCCATGAACGCGATTGTCAAAACCGAAGCAGGCCGATGGGCGGGAACCAGAATTGCTACGCTGCTGGTGATTGTGGGCTCGAAGTTACGGTATACGACCCCCGCGGCGGGACTGGTGGCCGCCGTCATGCGGTCAACGACTGCCCCGCACAGGCCAGCGCCGACAAGTTGAAGTGAAGGCAGAAACGTTCTGAGTACAAATCGCTTATTCAACGTTGCATCGCACAGGGAAAAGGCTTTCTGCGTAGCGACGGTGACGGGGTGATCTTCAAAGAGCATAGCCATAGGATAATTATCCAAATCGACTGGTGTCAGAGTTTCATAGTCCGCCAAAGCGTCCGACGCAGGAAGAGCAATTATACATTCTGGATCGAATGCCTCAATCTTGACGGAACCGCGAGGGAGCGGTGTTTCGGCCAGCCCGATGTCGAATTGCTGGGATGCGATCAGATCTTCCACCACATGCGAGGCACGCATCATAAGGTCTGCTTTGACATCGGGCCTGGCTCGGAGAAACTCAGCCAAAACCCTTGGCAGGAAAAAGCCAGACGATGCAGGATAACACGCGATGCGAAGGCTGCCTCTATTGAGGGCTTCAAACTCTGACATTGTCTGAACGGTCCGGCCCATTCTGTCCAGAACTGCTTCAGCTTCTTCCAGAAAGTAATGTGCCTCAGGCGACGGCGTCAGCTTTCCATGTTCGCGAACAAACAGACTCAATCCAAGTTCTTTCTCGATGTTCGCAATCATCGTGCTGACGGCCGGTTGCGTGCGCAAGAGCGTGCGGCTCGCCTCGGAAACAGACCCGCTGCGCATCACTTCCCGAAAGGTCTGAAGTTGTCGGATGGTTATATTGGGTAGCATGCCATAAATCCTATTTATGGGAATAGTAATATTTTAAATTTGAATTGATGGACAGAAAAATATGATGCTGAGTTTGAGAAATTCAAGTGAGGGGGAGGCACCATGGATCGTTTTGTAGCCATCTTGTTGACTGGGCTAATCTGCTTTGTCGCTTTGGGGCAGTTCTTTCAGGTCATAACACGGTACGTGCTTCAGATCCCTGTGATGGGCCTCGAGGAAACCATGCTTTATCCAACGATCTGGCTTTATATCTTCGGTGCGATCAACGCATCGCGTGAGAACACGCACATCCGCGCCAACGTCCTTGAGATTTTCATCTCTAAAGAACGGTCTCACATCATCTTGGCCATTGTCGGCGAGGTCATAAGTTTGATTGTCGGCCTTTGGATCCTCACGTGGGCGTGGGATTATACCCAATATGCATGGCGCGTCTGGCGCGAAAGCCCGACGCTTTATATCCCGACATTCTATTCTGATGTCGCATTGCTTGTTGGGGTGACGTTGATGATGATTTACACCGCTTGGCACCTCATCAAGCACATCCTCACTTTGAAAAATGGAACAGTCGCATGATTGAGATTGCACTCCTTGCTATCGCTATTCTGGTTATCACACTGACCCTTGGCGTGCCGCTGCCTTACTGCTTCGGGGCTGCACTGATGGTTATGTATTTCATCGGTGACGTCACGATGAAAGGCATGATGTTGTGGGGGGTACAGCAGCTTGGCAACCCGATCCTGCTTGCCATCCCGCTTTTTGTACTCGCCGGCACGATCATGGCCGAAAGTGGCATAGCCGCGTCACTCTTGCGGTTTGTA
>Ga0102810_1000684_pt1 | contig 12529 bp, 11 predicted proteins | sample ColrivemetaGS573_FD_84506 | JGI IMG/M metagenome (GOLD analysis project Ga0102810, IMG submission 84506) | Estuarine microbial communities from the Columbia River estuary - Ebb tide ETM metaG S.573 | ecosystem: Environmental > Aquatic > Marine > Intertidal zone > Estuary | place: USA: Columbia...
CTTTAAAGTTTCAGCATTAGCATCTGTAAAGGTGGCAGTAAAACTTTTTCCGTCAATTGGGTCTTGCTTAAATCCGTTAACAACTTTGGGGTGCGGGATATTTAAAATGTCATAAAGCGTTGGAGCAATATCATTGACATGTAAAAATTGATTACGTATTTTTTTGTCAGGAGCAATTCCTTTTGGCCAGGAAATAACCATTGGGTTGCGTGTTCCTCCAAAATGTGCTGCTACAAGTTTTGTGCTTTTAAATGGAGTGCTTCCGGCCCAAGCCCATCCAGCATGGTACATATTTTCAACCTTGTTTGTACCCAATGCATCCAATCCACCTATTTTGTCGAGGGCAGCAATCTGCTGTTCAATAGTATTTGATATTTGATTTTGTGCTAACAACTCACTAATACTTCCATTTTGACCTTCTGCACTAGAGCCATTGTCTCCAAAAATATAAATAACAATAGTATTTTCTTTGTAACCCATTTCATCCATTCCGTTGATTAACTTTCCGACTTGTGCATCAGTATGTTCCACAAAACCTGCAAAAATCTCCATTAAACGTAATTGAAATTCTTTTTCCTCTTCTGGAATATCTTCCCAAGCAGCCATAGTAGAGTCTCTTTTAGTTAACTCCGTTCCTTCAGGAATTATCCCCATTGCCAACTGGCGCTCAAAAACTCTTGCTCTATATTCGTCCCAACCTCCATCAAACTTATCTTTGTATTTTTCTGACCATTCTTTAAAAACATGGTGTGGGCCATGAACTGCTCCTGGAGCCCAATACATAAAAAATGGTTTGTCTGGAGAATATGCTTTATGTTCACCTAGCCATTTTAATCCTTTTGCAGCCATATCTTCTGTTAAGTGATATTTTGGATCGTGTGGTGGTTCAACAGAATTGTAATTTTCAAATAACCTAGGTTCGTATTGAGAGGTTTCTCCAGCCAAAAAGCCATAGAAATATTCAAATCCATAACCATTTGGCCAAAAATCTTTTGGTCCCATAGATGTAGTTTGGTTTGCTGGTGAGTTATGCCACTTTCCAAATGCAGAGGTGTTATATCCGTAATCTTTTAAAACTTCGGCTATCGTAGCAGATGTTTTAGGAATAATACCGGTATAACCATCAAAATTAACGGCCCGTTCTGCAATTGTTCCAGAGCTAACTCTCGTATGATTTCTGCCTGTTAGTAAAGATGCTCTTGTTGGCGAACAAATAGAGGTTGTGTGGAATTGATTATACATTATTCCTTCTTTGGCCAACTTGGTAAGATTCGGAGTGGCAACTTCACCGCCATAAGTTTCTGAAACCCCGAAGCCAACATCATCTATTAATACAATTAAAACATTTGGAGAATCATCTTCTAAATGACTATTTTTCGGCCAAGGGGCTAATTTGCTTTCTGCTAAAGTTTCTCCTATTTGGCTTGATGATGCTAACCTAGGAAATGGTAAAATACTACCATCTTGTTTATTTAAGTTATCTGAATTATGAGATTGTTCTTGGTTTTTGCATCCTACTAATAAGATTCCAATGGCAAAAAGGGCTATTAAGTATTTTTTTGATTGCATATTATTGCTTTTTATTAGTGTTGACAATTATTTATTTGAACGTTCGCTAAAAAATAACATTTTTTTTTCAGCGGGTGACTAGGTGTCGAAAAAAACCAAATGCGCTATTTGTGCATCGTGTTTTTCTTATTTCACACGGCATGCGTTTGGACTATAATTTCGTTGTGGAAAATGTCGAAGACTTTTTTGCCGTAGAAATTAGCTATTGCAAAGTTATCTTTTTTTTATTTTCAAAATCCACAGTGAATTATTGTCATTGTGGGCAATAGTTTTATTACATAATGTATTCGCTATTTACACTTTTAATTTGCTCCGGAATAACCTTTTCTTTTAAAGTTTGAAGCATGTTTATTTCAATTGTTCGAGTAATTTGGTTCAATGGTATTCCAGTTGGAATATTATCAAATGGATTAAGAAGTGATTGTCCAATTTTATGAATAGTCAAGAATACATAACCAATAAGTGTCCCTGCCAGAATAGACCACGCTCCAACAGATTGAGCAGTAACCAACGTAACCAGTATAATAAAAATCCACACAAAAATATGATTGTAAAAACTGTATGATGTAGGAAAAACAGTATTTGATATTCGCTCAGATTGCCCCATTTCGTCGCTAAAATTGATAAGCATTTTATTTAATTCTATAAATTTAAAACCATCAATAACATTAGAATCATATAACTCATTTAAGTCTTTTGTTTGTAATGAGAGTAGGGCATTGGGTTTATTTGATTCGGAAGATACGATAGCAATGTCGGATTCAGAAATGTACTTTTTATATTCATTATCAGTAGATTTTCTTAGATTTTGTTTTAAAGCATATAAGAACGAAATATGTCTGAATATGACTCTCCTGAGTAAAGGGAGGTGTTTTTCTTTATCGGCGTCTGAATTTAGAAAAAAAAGAACTTGTCTGGTCCATGTGCGAGAATCGTTTACTAAAGCACCCCATATTTTTCTTGCTTCCCACCATCTATCATAAGATTGATTATTGTTGAACCCAATAAAAAAGGCCAGTGCAGTTCCTAAAATTGAAGGGACTATTGTAGGAATTTCAAAATCGTTGGGAATGAAATAGTGATAGATTAGGTAGGTCAATGCACATGTTAATATTGTAATTAAGAAGTATTTCCAAGTCCCTGAAATAATTCTATGAATGCTTATTCGGTTTGATATGATCATTTATGTTTAATTATAGCGAACGGTTTTGTGTAAAGTTGTGTTAGCTGCAACTAAGTTAGTGAATAGAAAATGAACTAATGGGAAGCTGTAGGATTTTTGCAATTAGGTGAGAACCTAGTTATTAGCGATATACATTGTTAACCACTGATTTTCGTTTCATAAAATGAAATCTCACATACAATAATAAGTATCCTGCCAAAAGTAAAACTAATAAATGTGCAAACCCATTGCTTATGTTATCCATCTTTGCACCTTCTGTTGCTAAGGAGTTAAAGACTTTGAAATAAGGGGTAGATGGCAATAAGTTTGCTACTAGTTGCAATCCTTTTGGCATCGCATCAATAGGCCAAGAATATCCAGAGACTAAGAATAAGGGATAGGTAGAAAATGCCATAATTTCAGTCCAACCAATCATTGTTTTAAAAAAGGAAGCAAATAGTATAGTATAAACTATTACAACTGAAATAAACAATAAACTTAACAACAAATGTAAAAAGATAGATCCATTAAAACTTAATGAAAAATGTGGGAATATTAATTTGTAGAAAACAAAAAAGTAAGCGGTATATAACAATATATAATAAAAGCTTTTTGCAGAAAGCACTCTCATAAATCCAAAAAAGTTAAATGCTCCAATAGGATTAAAAACACCGTGTTTAAATTCATGAACCACGCTTTGCCCAAATCCAATAATCAAGGTTTGTTGAAGGATTAAAATCAATAAAATAGGCAACAAATAGTCTCCATAATTATTGGTGGCATTATAGATTGATTTAACCACTGGTAATATGGGCTGTGCTTTTTGCTTTGCTAGTTCTAAAGGAATATTATTGGAGATAAAATACTGCATTCTAACGCCACCAGAAACGGTTAATATGACACTTTGAATCGATTTATTGATTTCATTTGACGTTAAAAACTTGGTGTTATTTAAGATGAGTTCTACGTGAGATCCATTTAAATTCATGGTCTTCTTTTCAAAATTTTCCGGAAGAATTACAATACCTTGAACCTCTAAATTGTTAAAGAGAAACATGGCATCTTCTAATGAAGAATAATGTCCTTCTATCGAAACTTTTTCAGAAGTATTGATTAATTGAGAAACCTTTCTGGATAAATTAGAATGGTCAAAATCTACTACAGCAATAGGAATGCCAGTAACTTCTTTTTCCGAATAAATGGATCCAACAAAAAAGGCATAAAGTATTGGAGCAGCCAAACAAGTAAGAAGGATGCTTTTGTCATCAAAAATTAAAGATAGTTCACTTTTTAATATAGACAACCACTTTTTCATACCGTCTCTTTTTTATTTCGAATCATAAAAATGCTAATCGTTACGATATATCCTACCAAAAAGAAAAGCAATAAATTTATGGTGGGTTGTACTAAAAATGATGAGGGGGTATTCATTTCTACGCCTTTTAAAAATGCATTTAAAAAATGAGTATAAGGTATTAATTGCGCATACCAAGCACTAAATGCAGGCATTGCCATTATTGGGAAGGTAAAACCACTAAATACAAATGCTGGTGAGTTATAAACAAACGATACATCCATTGCAATAGCTTCACTTTTAAAGATGGTAGAAATCATAATTCCCAACATTGCGTTTGCCAATACAAATACCAAAACTACCCATAAAAACGGCAAGGTACCTTCACTTGAAGGAATGCCCAAAAGTGGATGAACTACGGTAAATATAAAAATTGCCACTATAAACCCTAGTAGGGTATAAGCGCATAATTTTCCAAATATAATTTTAAAAATACTACCCTTGCAAAGGCCTAATAATTCGTTAAAAGTGTCATTCGAATATTCAGAATTGATGGATCGCGCTGCCAAAAGAAATACAATCATTTGTAATAAAACGGTCGTTAATCCTGGAATTAAATAATACAAATAGTTATAATAAGAGTTGTACAAGGGTTTGGAAATCACTTTAATTGGCATCACCATTTTTATTGCTTTTTCATGGGGAATTCCATTCAATTTAAAAGTGTTTAAATTGATTCCCAGAGACATGGTGTTAATAAAAGTGGCTGCTTCTTTATATATAAGACCTGCGTAAATGATGTTGGAAGAATTGGTATATACCAGTAATTTTTCTTGTTCTCCACTAAAAATATTCTTCTGAAAATTCTTTGGAATCACATAAAACCCTTTGATATCTGGGTGATTGATAAATACTTTGTCAAGATTATCAATAGAGTTTAAAAACTTGATGATGTTTAATTTTGGAGAAGCCTCCACATTGTTGATTACTTGTCTACTTAGATCAGAATGGTCTAAGTCTAAAATTGCAATTGGAACGTTTTCTATAGAACCTTCTTCATAAATAGCCCCGAGATAAAAGAAAATTCCAATAGGAATCACCAATAAAAGCACCCAAGCTGCGGGCCTTTTTTTGAGCCTAATAAACTCACGAATAATTATTTGTAGTATGATTTTCAAAGTTGGATGTTTAGACTCATTCCTGGTCGTAAACCTTCAATTTTTTCAGAGGGAGTTAAGTGGATTTCAAATGTTTTCATATCCAGTCTTCCTTTGTCTGCTGTTGGAATCCAATCGGCAAAATCTGCCATTGGTGCTATATAAGTCACTTTAAATGTATGGGAATTATTATTAAAAGCGGGAAGTTTTCCAGAGATTTCAGTACCCTTTGAAAAATCTTTTAAAAAATCTTCTCTAACATGAATTACCGCATATATATCCTCTAATTTTTGAATCGTAAAAAGAGGATACCCAGCAGGCATCACTTCACTTTCTTCCGCCAATTTTGAAGAAACTTCTCCAGAAACGGGAGCAAAAACTTCCAATTCTTTATAGTAGGCTTTCGCTTCACTTACCTTTCCGTCTGCAGCATTCATTTGTCCTTTGGCTGCTTTTTTATCTTCAATTCTAGCACCTTCTTTTGCCATTTCAAACATATATTTTGTAGCATTCATTTGGTCAAAAGCAGCGTCTCGCTTAAAGGTGATTTCATCCATTTGCTGTTGCGTTATCAAGCTGTCTTTAGACATTGCCTCTAATCTTTTAAAAGATTTTTCAGCAAAGCTATACTGACTTTGAGACATTTTATATTTGTCTTCAGCTGCATATAATTCTTGACTTCTAGCACCAGAGTTCGCTTTATCGTTTACCGATTTTGCGGCATCAAACATTCCTTCGGCTTGTTGCACTTTAGCATCTAATATATCACTTTCAATGGTTGCTAATAGCTGTCCTTTTTTAACTTGATCTCCTAACTTAACATAAATGGTTTCAATTCGACCTGGAATTTCTGAAGCGACACGAATCTCTGTAGTTTCAAACAAACCTACAAAAACACGCCTATCATTTTCTTTTGGTTTTTGCAGTACCAATAAAAAAATTCCAATTACGACAATCATTATAGGAAGAATTAATATGAGGATTTGTTTTTTATTTTTCATAATAAAATAGTTTCTAATTTTTCAAATTTTCGATTTGTAAGCTCCCTGTTGATATTAATAAGTCTACGGCAACCATGCGTTGTTGTGCAACAAATTTGTAATAATTTAAAGCAGCATTTTGGTATTCTGTTTCGGTTTCTAAACGATCTGATATAGATATTAAGCCTTCCTGGTAACTTTTAATGGCTAAATTTAAGCTGTTTTGTGCAACTGCCATTTCTTGTTCTTTAAATAATAATTGTTGGTTTTTAATTTCGAAATTCACTTGCATTTTTTTAGCAAAGAGAGCTAGCTGTTCTTCGGCATCACTTTTTTCTTCTTCAGCAATGGTTTTTTCAATATGTGCTATATGGGTTTCATTAGAATGTTTTAAGCCGTTAAATAGTTCCCATTGCATACCAACACCTAGGAAATATGTTGGAAATAGTTCTAGTTTATTGAGTTCTAAATTTACATTTTCCCCACCTGGTAAAGCATAGGGTGTTTCTAAATTGGCATTGAATAAATTGGAATAGGACAATGAAGCTAGTGCTTGAATTTTTGGTAAAAATGAATTTTGATTCATCTTTAATTTATAATCATAAGCATCAACGGAAGCGTCTAATGCTTTTAATTCTGGACGGTCGCTAAAAGTATTGTTGCTATTTTCTAGTTTCCATGGTTTTAATTCAAATTTGTATTTTTCTAAAATTGAAATATCCACATCGGTCAACATCGAAAGTTTTAAATACAATAAGCTAAGGTTCCCGTATAGTTCCACTTTTATGGATGCCAAATTTAATTCGGCAGCTGTAATTTTATCTCTATCATAAGGAATTGCCAATCCATTTTTTATAGCTGTTTTGACGCGTTCTTTTTCTTTTGCTAATCGTTCTTCACTTTTTGAAATAACATTTTCGGAATGTTTTAATAATTCAATTTTATCAAAAGTATCAATCACATCTTTTATGATTTCTGATTTTTCCGCAGTAAGCATAAAGTTTTTTGCCTTAATCTTTTCTTCTGTTGCTTTAGCGCCATAGTTAACCTGCAATCCAGAAAACAGCAATGCCTTAGCGGTTAAATTAGTATTAAAAATTTGTCCCTGTGTATCGAATCTAGATTCCCCTTCAAACAATTCAATTCCTGTAATTGGAAGTTGTACGGTAGGAACATCCAAATTTATTCTGCTTGCTCCATACCCGTACTTTGCATCTAACTCTAAAGTTGGAATAAAGTTTTGACGGATGATTTTTCTTTCAACGCTATCGATTGAAAGCTCGTAAACCGATTTTTTTAAAGCGTAACTTTTTTCTATACCTCGTTTGATAAGGTCGATTTCAATCTCGCTTAAATTATTTTGAGCGATTAAAGAACTAAAGTAGAAGAAGCTAAATAAACTTATAAAAAGTATTTTTTTCATAAAACAAAAATAACAGAAGAAATTTACTTATTATCTCTTCACAATTAAATAATATTTCCTTCTTTAAATTAAAAAACCCCACAAATTCATTTGTGGGGTTTTTGATGATTTTTATTTATTCGCTTCTACAACTGATTTGAACTCTTCCAGATCTATATAAATTTCATCTCTAAGAGGATTGCGTTTGTTTTTAGTTATTTTGTGAATATGATAAGCAATTAGAGCTATATTCGACAACAAAGCAATTGCACTAATGATAAAAAGTGCAGTTGTATTTTGTGATGCTTTCACCGCATATTCTGATGTGTCCATAAATGCAGGGTAAGACATGGCAAACATTACCCAAATTGCCAATGTTTGGGCTCTGTGCTGCAACCAAGCTCCTTTTTTAATAAATATTGCTGGCAAGGTAGCCGCTAGTAATACCATTATACCGGCGTAAAAAGCATGATCGCCTAGGCAATTGTATACATATGCAAAATTCCAAAGATCATAAGCAATGATCCAATAAATAAGCATATCTGGCCAAACCATATCTTTTTTCTTATCCTTACTAATAATAATTCCTGCCCAACCTGATATGGCAAGAATATTTAGAATACCGGCAATTCCATTCATGATATTCCAAGAACCTCCGGTTATCATCATACCATCTTCAAAGCCATTTATACTGTAACATTGAAAATCACGAATTACAGCCTCTAAGATATTGATTGCCAGAAGAATAGCTGGCAACATCAAAATAAACTTATTAGTAGACCATCCTTTAATAAACCTTATCCCCATTATAACTAAGGTTATACCTACAACAGAATATACCTTTGCATAATGAAACCAAGTACCCACACTTGAATCGGGACCCGCTGTAGTTGGCCATACCCAAAAAGTTAGTATGATGGGCACTAATAAAAAAATCACGAGCGATATCCACTTGCTTGCCCGAGCTAATTCATTTATTATTATTAATACGACGAGAACGGCAAGTCCCATTAAAATAGTTTGCCATGGTAATGATTCGAATAAATACATATTTTTTTTATTGGTTAGTTAATTTGTTTAGAAAAAGGTGAACACACATACATGTGTTACAAAAATATTTACATTAATTACAAGATTAGCATATGGTATCTTAGGTTGTTTAGACACTGGTGTCGAAATATGATTTTAGAATCAATAAATGAAATTTCTTACAATTAGCAATACTATGAAAAAAACGCTTCAATTGAAATACGCTCTTTAGCGTACTAAAAACAGAATTAATTGATGAAACATTGATATCTTAAGCAATCACGAAAGTGTTTAATGTCTAATTTCTTCCAAATCCGATTCCTATGAGTACGAACAGTGTTCGATGAAATCGACATGCTCTCTGATATTTGCTCATTGGTAAATCCTTTAATAACGAATTTAAAAGTCTCTTTTTCTCTTTTACTTAAGGAAGTATATTTTTCAATATTATTCTTTATAAAGTCATTTTCTTCAATAATTGATTTGAAGGACTTTAAAGTACTATCAATTTCAGATGCTGGTTTTTTAAATTCAATAATTACTTTTCCATTTTTATCTAAACCTTTAAAAACAATTTCTTGCTTCTGAATTTCGTTATCAAAATCGCTAACTAATAATTCTCTGTTTAGCCAGTTTCTAGCATCTTTTTCAGTTGCGAAATGTCTAGGTTTAAAGATGCTTCGAGATTTTTCATCAAACACAGCCATCACATTTATGTGAGCAAGTATATCTCGTCCTACAACAAATGCAATGTGGTGAAAACCATCTTGACTTTGACTAATTTTTCCAGCTTCAAGCCTCGGTTTCATTATTGTCTCTTCAACCCATAATTTTGTTTCCTCATCAATTTGAAAAGTATAGTTCTGTTGAAGCCAAATTATTTGATAAGGATTTATTCTCTCGAGTGCAGATAGATACACTAGCATCTCTTTTTTGAATATTTCAACATTGGCTGGGCTCGATTTCCACGAGTTCAAGAATCTATGATTGTCCTTCTCATAGGTTAAAATCAAATGAGGGCCACTATATATTAGCATGCACTAAGTATTTTCTATTAGCTTTATTATTAGTCTCGTTTTATAAACAAGTAAGTTAACAATTTAAAACTTGGTTTAATAATGACGACTTTCTAATGCAAATTCTTCACTTGAGAGTCTAATGTCCTTTATCAAATTCTCCATGAGCCAACTTTTTTTTATTTCTACTGAATTTAAAGTGACACAACGAGTTTGTTTATGACTTGTTTCGCTGACTAGGATTTTCCGAGTATGCACAGACCAATCAATTGGTTCTACACGCTGTTATCACCAGTTTTTCTTTCTTTCGTCAATTGGTTTGTTTTATTCTGCAAGAACATTCGTGATGTTCGTTAATGTATTTAATTGATTCTAGGCAGAGTTCTTTTAAAGCCGAAATATTGATATCAGAAAGTTTTTTTACATAAATACAAGCCTTTCCCATTTTGAATTTACCGAGTTCAGCTAATAATAATTTACTTCTTTCCGTATCAGAATAAACGTAGAGTGAGAACGCTGCTTTTCTCGGTGAAAATCCAAGAATTGGCGCATCGCCTTCGTGTCCGCTAGCATATTTGTAATGGTAGTTGTCGAATCCGATAATTGTCGGTCCCCACATTTTAGGTTCAGCACGAGACCATTTCTGCATCAATTCGATCAAACGAAAACTGTCAGCTTTTTTCTGTTCGTTATCAACATATGAGTTTATGAAATCTGTTACGTTTTCTCTTGTGTAAGTTGTCTTTGTCTTTGCCATAATTCCGATTTTGATTATTACCTTAAAATCTTTTCCATTTTACGACCTTTGGCTAATTCATCAATCAACTTTTCCATTCTTCTGCAATCGCGGTACAAGGCAAATTCTTCAGATATTTCTTCAATACGATAGCCGCATACTACGCCTTTGATCATATGTGCATTTTCATGGATCTTGGCTCCTTCAAAAAAATCTCCAAAAGTTCCATTGCCGTTAATAAAGGATTCCAATTTATCATGATTATAACTTGTTAACCACAAAATAACTCTGTCAAGTTCTTCTTTGGTTCTACCATGCTTTTCTATTCTATTCAGGTAATGCGGATAAATAGATGCAAATATCATTTTTGCAACTTTTTCATTTTTCGCAACTGTTACTTTCATCTCTATTTGATTTTGGTTAATTTGGTGCTTACGTATTTGTGTATTATTGTGTTGGTTGGAACTAATTTAGCAAAAGAAAACGAACCATAGGGAAATACACTCAAGAAAACCGAAGCTTTAGAATAAGTTTTAGAATTTTACGAGTACACACAGAACCAGTAATTAATTAAACACGATGTTATCTGCTTTTTTTCTTTTTTTTAAAACATCTTCAATATCCGCAAATGTAAAGTCTTTCATTTTTAGAAGTATTAAATAATGATATAATAAATCTGCTGCTTCATTCTTAAACAAATCGTTATCATCGTCTTTTGCTTCAATAACTAACTCTACTGCTTCTTCACCAACTTTTTGGGCTACTTTATTTATTCCTCTTCGATATAACTTGTTGGTATAGGAATTTTCGTCATTATCATTAATTCGTTGATTGATAGTAGCTTCTAAATCGTAAATAAATCCTTTAGAAGTTTCCTCTTTGAAGCATGAAGTACTACCTGTATGACAAGTTGGTCCAGTCGGTTTAGCTTTGATTAAAATAGTATCGTTATCACAATCGATTTTAACATCCAATACTTCTAAAAAGTTACCAGATTCTTCTCCTTTGGTCCATAATCTGTTTTTGCTTCGGCTAAAAAAAGTTACCTTTTTGTTGGTTTTTGTCTTTTCAAAAGCCACGTCATTCATATAACCTAGCATTAATACTTGCAGCGTATTGCTATCTTGGATAATCACAGGAACTAATCCGTTTCCTTTGGTAAAATCTATATTCATTTTCTTATTGCTATTTGTTGTTTGTCTAAATATTCTTTTAATTCAGTGATGGTAATTTCTCCATAATGAAAAATACTTGCTGCTAATCCGGCAGTGGCTTTTGTTTGTTCAAAAACATCTTTAAAGTTTACAGAACTTCCTGCACCTCCAGATGCTATAATTGGAATATTAACAGCATTAGCAACCTCATTTGTTATATCCAATGCAAACCCATTTTTTGTTCCATCATTATTCATGGAGGTTAGTAATAGTTCTCCAGCACCTAATTTTTCTACTTGTTTTGCCCAATTTAATGTTTTAATAGGAGTTTGGGTTCTTCCTCCTTGAACAAAAACTTTCCATTCATTTTCAATATATTTAGTGTCAATAGCAACTACAAGGCACTGGCTACCGAATTCTTGGGCTATTTCTTTAATTAATTCTGGTCGTTTTACTGCTGATGAGTTTACACTAACTTTATCGGCTCCAGCCTTAATTAAATTGCTTACATCTTCTACGGAATTGATTCCTCCGCCAACGGTAAAAGGGATATTAATTTCTTCAGCAATATGTTTTACCAATTCTACCAATGTTTTACGGTTTTCTACTGTTGCTGTAATGTCTAAGAACACCAATTCATCAGCACCTTGTTCTGCATATTTTTTAGCCAGTTCAATAGGGTCACCGGCATCCCTTATATCTACAAAATTGATTCCTTTAACAGTTCTACCATCTTTAATATCAAGGCAGGGGATTATTCTCTTTTTTAACATAATTCTTTCAGATCATTTAAGGTTATTCTTCCTTCATAAAAAGCTTTGCCAATTATTGCACCTTCACAACCCATTTCTTGTAGTTGGATTAAATCATTCAAACAAGAAACACCGCCACTCGCAATGAGTTTTACATTGGTTTTATTAATTATTTCTGTGTACAATTCATTTGCGGTTCCTTGTAACATTCCATCTTTTGAAATGTCTGTACAAATTACATAGCTAATGCCTTCTTTTTCATATTCAGAAATAAAATC
>Ga0102810_1000694_pt1 | contig 12432 bp, 4 predicted proteins | sample ColrivemetaGS573_FD_84506 | JGI IMG/M metagenome (GOLD analysis project Ga0102810, IMG submission 84506) | Estuarine microbial communities from the Columbia River estuary - Ebb tide ETM metaG S.573 | ecosystem: Environmental > Aquatic > Marine > Intertidal zone > Estuary | place: USA: Columbia...
ATCCTGGTAACTAGGTGCTGTTTGATGGGTCCAAAAATATATAGTCCCATCGATATGACTATTTGCAGCTATAAAACTAGCATAAGAAATAGCAGAAGGATACGGGTTTCCAATTAAATTCCAATTATCATCTAAAGCTGTGGCCATAGTATCTCCGGGGCCTGAATAAGGACCAGATGTATATGTGCCTCGAGTTATTGGAACAGTAATAACGCCATTTCGTGGCTTTCCAGAAAACACAGCGGTGTTAGCAGGTACGGGTGCATTAGACACAAGTCCTCTTACGATATAACCTTTACCTTTAGTCATAATCCCTGATGCTGGAATCCAATCGCCATGCGTTACTCCGTTTAATGTTGGATTCCATTCGTAAATTAATTCTCCAGTTGCAGAAGAAATATCTGTAACATTAAAGTCATCTTCAGTTGGTGATGACCAATACACATAATCGTAAGCATTAACTCCGCCTGGCACTGTGCGTTCCATATTTATGCTTCCATTCCCGGAATTGTTGTTTATATTGTGTCCAGACTCAGTAACCTGAATTAAGCTTCCGGAATCTCTTATATCCATCGTGCCATCTAATCGAACCCAATCCATAACTTGTAAATTAGTCCCAGATGCAATCTCTAGATAACCACTTGTATCAACCGTTAAATTTAATGCAGAAGCAAGAATTGAAGGAATTGGAATAGTACCTGGGATATTGGTGTGGTCAGCAATCGGTGAGCGATTGTTCGACAAGGCAACATCAGGAATAAGAACACAATCACTGAGTGTTGGTACACCAGAAGGCGTCCAGTTATCATGAACATACCAGTTTGTATTTACAGAACCATTCCAAGTTTTAGCCGATTGACTTACAACGACATCATCAGAAAATATAACCGTTTCACCACAAGTAGTATAAGTGACTTCTGCGGTATAAATGTCTGGAGTAGTTATTGGCAGGGTTGCACCAGTTCCAATGACTGTGCTTCCACCAGTGCTGGCTGAAAACCACTCTATTAAATCTGGAGCAACAATACTGCCATTAGGCACAAAACGCCAAGCTTCATTCGTTGCTTCCCAATTCGTATCTAAACCATTTCTACAAGGCGCAGTAATTGCTTCTCCAGCACTCGCACTTCCCTGTAAACCTACGATAGCATTACCGTCATTCCACGGATCAACATTTCCATTTTCAATACGTTTATTTTCAATAAAGACTTCTATGATATTAGTAGTCTCATGTAAGACAACCATTCCTGTGTATTCTCTTGATAATGAAGCGTCTCCAAACATAGGGACATCACGCCAAGCAGTAATAAATCTTCTACACCCTGCTGAACCTTCTACCCAACTTTCTGTTGGGTTGGCAAGACCTGTAGGGTCAATATCATGGTATACCCCGTAAATAGTTTCATTAAAGAGTGCGCCTGTTGTGCTAGGCAGATTATTTCCAAATTCATAACCACAAAAAGAGCCAGGTGTATTATTTACAGTATCAAATGTAATCATACCATTTGCCCCAACGAGAACCTGATCATACTCGGTTCCGTAAAAACAAAAGTTAAATGGAAGCGTCGTTACCGCTGCGGCCCAAACATCATCAGTTCCGATAACTTGAGGTGTGCTAAATCCCGTTGGATTATAATTAGGATTAGTATAAGTGATTTGCTCGACGATATAACTCTCTGTTGTTCTTATTGTAGAATGCGCTTCTAAAGTAAGATTGGGGTTAGTGCAATCTAAACTAAAACTAGGATCTGGATCAAAAGGCGCTACAAAAGGATCTACACCTAATTCGCCTGCAATTAGAGGGCAAGCGGTTGGCACGTTATTTATTGGGTCAGAGTTTGTGCAAGGTTCTGTGACGCAAATATCAAAAGTAGTTGTTTCAGTACCTCCAGAATAGGTGAATACTTGTACATAATACGTTGCTCCAACAGTTAAACCTGTAAGAACTGTATAATCATCAAAATCTTCACAAGTCATATTATCTCCGACTTCTACATTACAATCAGGTGGTGTAAATGGGCCATATACCGCATGATACATATCGGTGTCACTACCTGCGAAATTAGAAATAGTAACTGTATGTGAAGTGTGAGTGGCTTCAAAACTATACCAAACATCATTATCTGGTGTTCCAAAACAAGAATCTATATTAGAGTTGGTTGCACCTGCAAGAGTTCCGGAGGTTGGAATACAAGTGCCGTTTGGTGTTAATCCAGTAGCAAAACAAGGTTCATCATTAACAGGAGGAGTAGGAGGAGTTGTACATGTTCTAGAAATAGTAAAGTTTCCTGTTGTTGTACTTCCAGTTAACCAATGTGCTACGTAAACATAATAATCTGTCCCATTAACAGTAGTAAAAGTATAGGATTCTGGATTGCCCGAGTCTTCACAATTAAGGTTAGTAAAAGCACCACATGAACCACTTTCAATGGCTACTTCAATATCAAAACCACTTACACCTGAAACGTCAATGGTAGTTTGGTCACCATCTCCAGTAAACGTATACCAAGCACCATAATCACTCATTGAACAACCAATTGTACTAGTAAACGCAGAAGAGCCAATAGTAGTTCCAGCTAAATTTGTTGTTCCACATGGTAACGGTAAAGCATTGTCACATGGATCTGGCGGTGGTGTGTTACAAGATCTTGAGATAGTAAAATTCCCAGTTGTAGAACCAGATGTCCAATAGGCTACATAAACATAATAATTTACGCCATTTACAGTATTAAAAGTATAGGATTCGGGATTGCCCGAGTCTTCGCAATTTAAGTTAGTAAATGCACCACATGAACCACTTTCAACAGCTACTTCAATATCAAAACCACTGATACCAGAAACAGCAATAGTAGTTTGGTCACCATCTCCAGTAAACGTATACCAAACGCCGTAATCACTCATGAAGCATCCCGCACTATTGGTTATATTGGACGCATTTATAGTTGTGCCGGCTAAGTTTGTTGTTCCGCAGGGTAAGGGTGTTGCATTTGCACACAAATCATTAATAGGAGGAGTTGGCGGAGCGCCTGGCTCTGTAACACAAATATCAAATGTACCGTTGTTATCATTACCATATTCCCAAAAACGAATGTACAAAACTTCACCTGGCGTTCTTCCAGTTAACGTTATTGAGGACATGAGTCCATTAGTACTATCATCATCATCACACTCCACTAAGTTCAATCCCAGTGACGGACAAGAGGATGTTTCCTCGTATATGGCCATACCACTATCCGTAAGGATACCTGTATTGGTGTCCACAATAATATTGCCGCTTGGCGGAACAGTAACTGTAAACCACACATCACCACCAGAAAAATTTCCGCATCCCGGTGCGGGAACGCCAGCAGTTCCAGTTGCACCCGCGTTAGAATATGTAGTGTAACTACAAGATGCTCCTGTAGTTAAATTTATTGCAAAACAAGGCTCATCATTTGCAACGGGTGTTGGTGCATTAGATAATAAAGTTACCACAATATCGCCATTGGAAGTATTGGGACTAGTAGCACAATTATATTTATTTATTTGAATTCTATAGGTACCGTTAACGGGTGGAATAAAATCTATTGATGCTGCTGTCGAGAAACAAGCGGGGCCATTGTCATCATTATATCCAACGAAAGCCCCAACTGCATCTCTAATGGTCATTTGTGTATCTAAACCAGAACCACAGTTGGAAACTCTATATGTGGCTCCAGCAATCATATTTGTCACTTCAAAATTCCTTGTACCACCTTGATTATTTGGTGTCATACAAGAAATGCTATTATTTATAATAGTTGGTGCTGCTTGAGCGCAAGCATTGCTGCCATTTTCTGCACATTGACTAAATGTATTCGTATTTATAAAAAATATAAAGACTAATAAGCTGAGTAATTTTTTTATCATATTCTCTTTTTCAAAATAATTAATTATGCTATTAATCAATGAGTTTTTGAGTAAATTTTAAGAATAGTAATTCCTAAGATAAAATAAAATTATAAATAATGGAAAGAGAATATCACTAATTATAAATGTTTTAGATAAGTATCAAGTTTTATTGGATTAAAAGCATGGGTAATTCTTTTAATCGTTTAAAAATGAATTGTTTAAGCGCTTTTTTTTAGTAAACTATCAAGCTAGATTGACATAAAAAAACGACTTGATTTCTAAATCAAGTCGTTTTTTCAATGTATTGTTTGGAATTATCTTTAATTTCTGATAACTACTTTCTGAAGTTTTTGTTTTCCATCAGCTAATACGGCTCTAACTATATATGGACCATCAGCATAACTTGAAGTTTGTATTGTAAATTCAGAATTATTAATATCTCGTTTTTCAATGAGAACTCGTCCAAGTAAATCATATAATGTTACGGCACTAATTGGACTGTTTCCAGATGTTACTTTTATATAAGCATTATTCGGCGCGATAATTTCTAAGCCAGCGTTGTTAAACTCATCAACACTTAATGATTCATCATTATAACGTAAAACAAAACGATCTTCATAGTTTCCGACTTCAGCATTAAAACTGTAAGGATTCACGCGTAAATCATGCACAATACCATTATACGTGTCTTCTAAATAAATAGCTTGTTCAGTGTCTAAGAATAAACCATCCACGGTATTAATTCCAATTGTATAGTTGCCATTTTGAGGGATTTCTATTCCTAAAGGCACAGTATCTGTGTCATCAAATGGTAAAGCTTTACCTTGAATCGATAATGGAGTGTTTTCAACTAGAGAATAAAAACGAGCACTAGTTTCACTCAATTCATGAGCATCATATAAATCATCGAAATCCTCTGTTGCACCATCAAGATAACCAACTAATATGGCATTTGCGGTATTGTCTGGGGATATTAAATCTAACCAAATACGATGTTTATCTCCTGCAGTAGAGCTTTCGTCAGAATTTTCCGTTCTAAAGAATTGGCTATTATCTAAAGTTTCATTTCGCATAGCATTATTAAATGTAACACTAGAAGATCCCGCATTTGCACTTTCTCTCATAAGTACAAAGAAGGCTTGCCCTGCAGCGATATCACCATCAAATAAATTTGGGGGTACACTACCAGTGCCATTATGTGTTATATAATCATTAGGATTATAATTGTAAACAAAATCACCATAAAATGGATTTGACTCAATAGTGCTAGGGGCACTTAAATGTCTCCATAAATACACAGTGCCAGTTATAACCCGTGGTTCGACAGCATTAGTTGCATTTCTAGTAAGAAAACTTGATGCTGAAATGGCTGAAGGATAAGGATTTCCAACTAAATTCCAGTTATCGTCTTGGTTAGTAGCTAATGCACCGCTAGGAGTTGTATAGTTTCCACCAGTATAACTACCTCTAGTGATCGCTTTTGTGATAATACCATTATTGGGTTTTCCACTAAATACAGGCGTTAGTGGTGTTGACGTTCCTATTATATTTCTTACAATGTAACCTTTACCATTTTGCATAATTTCTGAAGTAGGTAGCCAATCGCCATATCCATTAAGATTTGCACCAATAGTAGGTTCCCATTCATAAATATAAGTTGAACCAGGTGAAATATTCCCTACTGAAAAACTCTCAACAGGTGTTGACCAATAGACATAGTCATAAGCACCTACACCACCCACGGTTCGTTCCATATTGATAGAACCTGAACCAGAATTGTTGTTTATATTAACACCACCATCATTAATTTGAACTATACTTCCTGTGCTTTTCACATTAATAGTTCCGTTATGAACAATATAATCAGTAATGGCTAATACTGTGCCTGCCTCAACCTCTAGGGTCGCACCAGCATCTATGGTTAAATTTAAAGCATATGCTGTCGGAGGAGGAATTGGTGGCGGTAAGTTAAGGACATTAGCTACTGGATAATTGCCACTAACTACTACTGGTATTAGCACACAATCTGCAGGTGTTGGAATATTTCCAGTATCCCAGTTGCCGGGTCTATACCAATTATCATCGATTGTACCTGTCCATGTAACACTAGATTGCGTGACAACAATTTCATCAGTTAATGTTACGGTTGCTCCACAAATAGTAAACTCTGTCTCCACAAAATAACTGTCAGGCACCGTAACATCTAGTGTATTGAGGGTACCAAGTGAGCCAGGATTTAATGTAGAATACCAATTATAAGAATTAGGCGCGATTGCAGGTCCACTTGGAACAAAACGCCATGCTTCACTAAAAGCTTCCCAGTTATCGTCTAAACCATTTCTACATGGTGCCGCTAATGCTTCACCAGCAGCAGCATTTCCTTGTATACCAGCAATGGCATTTCCACCATTCCAAGGGCCTACATTTCCATTTTCAATTTCTTTACTTAGGATATATATTTCAATAATGTTTGTTGTTTCATATAATACTGTTTTTCCTGTAAAGAGTCTTGTATTATCACTAAATAAAGGAATATTTACAAATGAAATATGTACAGTTCTACACGGAGCAGTACCTTCTACCCAACTTCTTATAACTCCAGTACCACCATTTGCTGCTGGGTTTAGATCTTGAAAAACAGCGAAAATGGTTTCATTAGTTAGTGCCCCTTGTGTACTCGGAATACTCGCACTAAAACTCCAACCACTACCTGATCCAGGATTAATTGATTGGTCAAATGAAATTGCACCATTAGAACCAACAATGAATTCATCATACGTTGTGCCATAGAAACAGAAGTTAAATGGTATAGCAGTAAAAGCATCTGCCCAAACATCATCACTTGATATTACTTGCGGCGTACTAAAGCCCGATGGACTATAGTCTATTGCTACAAGATTGTTATTAATTTTTTCAACATTATAATCTGTAGTTAAGTTTATTTGAGTGAAAGCTTCTAAAGTAACATTGGCGGAAGTACAATCTATAAAACCTGTTGGGTCCGGATCAAAAGGTATTGTTGTGAAAGGGTTAGAACCTGTTGCAGCACCGATTAAAGGACAAACTGTTGGTATCGGATTAATTGGAATAGCGGCACTACAGGGCTCAGTTACACAAATATCAAAAGTTGTGGTTGCACCACCGGCACTATCAAAAGTAAAAACTTGAACATAATAGGTATCTCCTACAGTCAATCCAGATAAGTTTGTGGTATTACCATCACTACAACTTATATTATTACCAAAAGCAACAGCGCCGCAATTAGGGGGGTTAAAACCACCATATACAGCATGAAACATATCAGTATCACTACCAAAAACATTAACTAAACTCACTGTTTGTTGTGCATCTGTTGCAACAAAACTAAACCATACATCATCATTAGATGTACCAACACAAGAATCAATTCAGAATCTGTGGCACTAGCAACCGATCCGGTTGATACATTACAAAATTGATCTACAGTTAAAGGAGTCGCTCCACAAGGCTCGTCATTAAAAGGAGGCGGTGGTGGTGTGCCAATACAAATATCAAAGGTTGTTGTTGGATTAGCGTTACCATTCGTGGTATATATTTGAATAAAGTATGTATTACCTAATATTGTGGGAAAACTTGTAGTATCTGAATTAGAACATGCAATATTAACAAGTGTACCACAGCCACTAGATCCATCATAAACGCCGATGGACATATCAAGAGTACTACCAGAAATATTTAGTAAATCAACACTATGGGCATTGTCGGTGCTATTTGCTACAAAACTGTACCAAACATCATCATCAGAACTACCAGCGCAACCAAATACAGAAGAATCTGTAGCCCATTCAACAGTGCCAGGCGTAACGATCCCACATAAGAAATCAGGGTTTATAGATGGCGTTAAATCTGTAGCAGTACAAGGATTGTCATTCGCTACAGTAGGCGGTGTTCCAACGCAAATGTCAAAGGTTGTGTCCTGCGCACCTATCCCAGTATCCGTATATACTTGAACAAAATAGAATTGACCTGGTATTAAGCTACCTGTAATACTCGTATTTAAATCAGAACAGTTAATAACAGAAGCAGCTACAACAGGAACACTGCACGTTGCGGCAAGAGCAAATGGACCATATATTCCGTGGTTCAAGTCAATAGTGCTACCTGCAATGTTCGATAGTTGAACAACATGTGACGTGCTAGTAGCTTGAAAACTATACCATACATCATCATCTGCATTACCAATACATCCGTTTGGACCTGTAGGCAAAGCACTTAAAACAGTACCTGATGATACAACGCCACAAGCCAAATCAGAATTAACTGTTAAGACATAAGGGGCATTCACTGCACCACAAGGATCATCATTAGCTGGCGGCGGCGGCGGTGTTCCAACACAAATATCAAAAGTAGCATTTGAAGCGCCTCCAAAATAAGTAAAAACTTGTACGAAATAGGTTTGGCCAGCAGTCAAGCCAGCTAAAATTTCCGAAATAGGATCTGGGTCATCATAACAAGCAATAACATCACCTACGACTATACTACCACAGCCACTGGCGCCATTATAAACGCTCATAACCATATCGGTTCCACCAGAAACATTTAATAACTCTATTTTATGTGCAGTACCAGTCGCGACAAAGCTAAACCATACGTCATTATTAGGAAGCCCCCCATTTGCAAAACAAGCATCCAAACCAGAATCTGTACCTAAATCTACAGTTCCAGCAGTTGTAGATCCACATGAGTAATCAGGGTTTACAGTTAAAACATAAGGCGCAATATCACCGCCACAAGGATCGTCATTAGGCGGCGTTGTTGCCGGTGGTGCGCATGTCGCAGTAATCGAAAAATCTCCAGTTTGAGTACTAAAAGAAAGATAATATGCAATATAAACGTAGTAAATTACACCGGTATTTGTATTAACGGTTATCGTTTCTGTCTCATCAGCGAAAAAGTCATCTTGACAAGCAATAGATGTAGTAACCCCAGAACAGTCGCCTTCAAAAATAGCCATTTCATGATCAAAGCCTCCTATACCAGTTGATGCTATAGTCCATGCTTGTCCATCACCTGTAAAGGTATACCAAACACCAACAGTGCCAAGGGCGCAACCTGTAGATATACCACTTGGTATATCGCTAGCACCAACAGTAGTTTCTGCAGGAAAGTTAGAACCACAAACTAAAGGCGTTGCATTCGCGCAAAGGTCATTTGGAGGTGGAATCACAGTATCATAAATACAAATTTGACCAGACATTTTGCTATTCGATACCACTCTTTGAATACGAATTCTATAGCGATTGCCTACAGTGGTTGCATAAGTAATTATTTCATCAACATTATTTCCTCCAATATTTGAACACGCTACCGATATCGCGGTTGGACTACAGGCAATAGGTGCTCCAGCTGGACCTGCATCGAATAGGTGAATAGTACCATTCACAAAATTTGGAGAATAAATAATCTCTGTGGCTGTTGATGTGGCATCAAACCAACCCCATGCATCATCGAAAATCCCTCCAGCACAAGTACCGTCCGGAGTCCAATAAGACGTAGTGCTGGCAGTACCCCAAGTAATATTATTACAGGTGTTTGCTGCGCCAACCGTAAGTTCACTTCCAGCAGGATCGCCACAAGGCGTATCAGATGGTGTTTGACTAAAGCTATTTAAAGAAAATAAACTAAATAGCAAAAAAAGCGCAAATTTAAGCGCTTGACTGTTAATAAATAAATTTGAGTTCATATTTTTTAGAGAGTGTAAATTTTTCATCATAAACTTTAAATTAATAACATAAGTTTACGTCAATTTAGACGACATCCAAGATGAAGAAATAGTAGCTTTGGGAGCAAGTTGCAATTTAATGTAAATTACTTAAAATCTATTATTTAGATTTAAAAAATTATTAACAATAAATCACGGTTCCCGAAAATATATTATTTTTCAATTGATTTATAAATTACTCGTTGAAATGAACAGTTTAACAGATAAAATAAACATAAAATCTAAGATTCATTTGTCTATTAGAAAGGACTATCAAAATCATGCCTTTATTTCTGGTAATAAACTACGTAAATTAGAGTATAATTTAGCGCAAGCACAACTGGAAAAACAGACACAGTTATTAACATTTGGAGGGGCGTATTCCAATCATATTGCTGCCGTTGCCTATGCAGGAAATGAATATAATTTTAACACCATTGGAATTATTAGAGGCGAAGAATTAAACCATCACATAAACGAAAACCCAACATTAAGTTTTGCTAAAAAACAGGGCATGCAATTCAAGTTTATTTCTAGAGCAGCGTATAAAGAAAAAACAGCACCTTTGTTTATTGACCATTTAAAAAAAGAGTTTGGTGATTTTTACCTTTTGCCTGAAGGCGGAACAAATGATTTGGCAGTCAAAGGATGTGAAGAGATATTAACAAAAAAAGATGCTATTTATGATTATATTTGTTGCCCCGTAGGGACAGGAGGGACTATTGCTGGAATAATAAATGCCAGTTTTCCGCATCAAAAAATAATCGGATTTCCGGCTTTAAAAGGTGATTTTTTAAAAGATGAAATTCGTAAATTTGCACAGCAGTCGAATTGGGAATTAATTCAAGATTATCATTTTGGAGGCTATGCCAAAGTTAACACGGATTTAATTGCCTTTATGAACCAGTTTAAAACAGAAAATAATATACCTTTAGATCCAGTTTATACGGGAAAAATGATGTTTGGTATTTACGATTTGATTTCAAAAGGGTTTTTTCCAGAAAACGCAAAAATATTGGCCATTCATACTGGTGGATTACAAGGTATTTCAGGCATGAATATTGTACTAAAAAAGAGAGGTTTACCATTGATTCAATAAATAAAATGAAAAAGATTTTTATCCTAAGTTGTATAGCATTATTCGCCTTTAATTGTGGCTCCAGTAAAAAAGTAGTGACAAAGAAAAAACGAACTACTGAGCGACCGGTTAAAGTTGATAAAACACCACAAACTGAGCCAGAAATAATACAGGATACCCCCGAAGTTTACGCGAATGCAACGGAAGCGTATATTGCTAGGTATAGTGCTATAGCTCAGGATGAAATGCGGCAATATGATATTCCTGCAAGTATTACTTTAGCACAGGGGATTTTAGAATCGGGGTCTGGAAAAGGTCGCCTTTCTGTCGAAGCCAATAATCATTTTGGGATTAAATGTCACGGTTGGTCCGGCGCAAAAATTTATCATGATGATGATGCATCACAAGAATGTTTTAGAAAATATAACGACGCCAAATACTCGTTTAGAGATCACTCCTTATTTTTAACGAGTCGATCACGCTACAGCAATTTATTCGAACTTGACATAGATGACTATAAAGGTTGGGCTAAAGGCTTGCGTGCTGCAGGTTATGCAACCGATAGAAAGTATCCTCAAAAACTAATTAGTTTAATCGAACGCTATCAATTAAATCGATTTGATGCTGATTTGCTTGGTAAAACTATTGATAAAAAGGATAGTCACACCGTCGCTCAAGGCGATACGTTATATTCTATTTCTAAAAAGTTTAAAGTATCTGTTAAAGAGATTCAAGAATTAAACGGATTGGAAGGTACAGCCATTCATATTGGTCAAATCCTTTATCTTAAATCCACCTCAAAAGATTATTAAAAATATATGAATTATACACGAAGTAGTGCTTTGTTTGCTCAAGCCGAACAGGTTATTCCGGGAGGTGTTAATTCTCCAGTACGTGCTTTTAAAGCCGTTGGCGGAACACCGATTTTTATTAAAGAAGCCTATGGCGCTTATTTGATAGATGCAGACCGTAATAAATATATCGATTATATTAATTCTTGGGGTCCCATGATTCTAGGACATGCCTTTAAACCGGTGGTTGATGCCGTTATCGAAAAAACAAAAAAGGGAACCTCTTTTGGTACACCTACAGCCATTGAAACACAAATTGCAGAGCTCGCCGTAGCGATGGTGCCAAATATTGACATGATTCGATTTGTGAATTCTGGTACGGAAGCATGCATGAGTGCTGTCCGTTTGGCGCGCGGATTTACAGGAAAAGATAAAATCATCAAATTTGCAGGGTGCTATCATGGGCATAGTGATTCGTTTTTAATTCAAGCGGGAAGTGGTGCAGTTACTTTTGGTTCTCCGAATAGTCCAGGTGTTACACAAGGCACGGCAAAAGACACCTTACTGGCGAAGTACAATAATATTGAAAATGTAAAAGATATTATAGATGCTAATAAAGGCGAAATAGCCTGTATAATTATTGAACCTGTTGCAGGAAATATGGGATGTATTCCACCAAAAAATAATTTCTTACAAGAATTAAGAGCTTTATGTGATGCGAATGACATTTTATTAGTATTTGATGAGGTGATGACGGGATTCCGTTTGGCAAAAGGTGGTGTGCAAGAATTGTATAATGTTAAGGCGGATATTGTTTGTTTTGGAAAGGTGATTGGCGGTGGTTTGCCTGTTGGCGCTTTTGCGGCTAAAAAAGAAATAATGCATTATTTAGCGCCGATTGGTCCCGTATATCAAGCAGGGACTTTAAGTGGAAACCCATTGGCTATGGCTGC
>Ga0102810_1000697_pt1 | contig 12415 bp, 12 predicted proteins | sample ColrivemetaGS573_FD_84506 | JGI IMG/M metagenome (GOLD analysis project Ga0102810, IMG submission 84506) | Estuarine microbial communities from the Columbia River estuary - Ebb tide ETM metaG S.573 | ecosystem: Environmental > Aquatic > Marine > Intertidal zone > Estuary | place: USA: Columbia...
AAGTTAATAGTAATAGTCCACGGATTTATGGTAGGTACAAATGCCGAATCACCTTCTCTGGTAAAGAAGTTACCTGTTACTGTCAATTCATGGTGGCCTTCCCATGTACGCATACGCCATCCGTTGTCAAGAAAGTATGTTGTACCCAATGCTCTGTTACCCGGTAACGGGTCACCACCGATAATAGCAATAGCTTCTGGATATTTTGCATTATCTCTAGCTTTTACCCATTCTTTCCAATTCGAATAAACATCTTCTCGGAATTGTAAATCTGTTATGCCTTCATTTACAAGAATTAGTTTATTAGGACCATCGAATGTAACTTTTTGTGGACCATAATACCCATTAGCAGGATCATATGGTGCCCAAAAATCCCAATCACCGTAATTGAAAATTAAACTTGGCATTAGACTGTTATTTCCCTAATTCCTATGCTCACTGCTATTTCTACGTCGTTTGCACCAAACAAGCGAGTCGCTGTAAAATAGAATGCTGTCTGTGTTCCGTTAGCTTTATTTCGCACTGCCCTTTGCACATTCGAAAATGCATCTGCTAAACTCTGGGTGTCAGCGCCGTTTACATAAAATTCACCAACTAATAGTCCCGGAGAGACAAAAGTTCCAGTCGTGTCTGATTCGAAATTTGTGCCTAGTTTTTGCGACCATGTTGGAGTAGTTACAGTTGATCCGCCATAGATAGAAATTTTAACCATTGCTGGGGCGCCTGCTGTTGTATCCCATGCTGCTAATCGCATTTCATATGGAAAATATGTATTGTGATTTAGATCGCCGCTTGGGTGATTTGCAATTGGGCGAACTGCACCTATGTATGTTTCGCCTGCGCCAGATGTTTGACCAGATATTTCTGAACTAAAGAATCCACCGTGCTTTGAAAGGTCTATAGTTCCTTCGGTTAATACGCCACAGCACCAAAACTTTAACTCGCTTGTGGAACCAGCAGCACCGGTATTTTCTTGTCTAACTGTAACAGGTAATGATCCGCGCTGCATATTTGAAACTGGAAATAAATTGGCGTGGTAATACTCATGTACTGTACGACGCAAGCCCTTTTCATAGACGCCAAATCGGGCTCTTCCTCCGCCTAGCCATTGAATATCCATCCAAAAAATGTTGATTGCTGTAATATCAATTTCGAACCCACTTGGATTTTTTAGATCACCACTGCCGTTAAAGGTATCTTTATCCCAATCATTTTGATTAATTACTGTTTCTGTTGTAGTTCCTGATACTGTACTTCTAACAAAAACACTCAGTTGTGTTCCGTTTAATCTAAAGCCCATTCCATTTTCATCATCAAAATATCCCCATTCACGCACAACTCCGGCTTTGCCAGCATCACCACTTGCAACGGTCATAACGGTTGTTTGTGATATGCCTGGAATATAATGGTGGTATTGATCTGTTTGATATTGGACAACATCACCCGAAGAAGCCCCAGTGCTAAACAATACGTTCTTACCATTTGCATTATATGTGAGACTACCGGCACCTGCTGTAGTTAGAGACCATTCAGAACTGATCCCTTGTGGAAATGAGTAATTACCTTGCACAGTTGAGTTACTAACGCGCAATTTACCAAATCCGTCAAGTGACGCAGGACCTTCGGCAAATCTAACTTGTGCCGATCCTTCGCTATCAATTTCTAAACCATTGTAACTATCAGTCCACCCAACTAGTTTATTAACCGGTGTGTATAACTCTCTTATTTCAGCTGCACTTACTTCTGCTACTGTTCCGTTGCCTACAAGTTCAATTGGTTCTCCGACACTCGGAGTAATGTTGTTATCTTCACTCAGTATGCTAGGTGTAAAAACCAGTGAGCCTGTTGTGCTAGTATCCTGGCGGATTCGTGTCAAAATGCCTACAAATCCGCTTGTTGTAAAATCATATTCTGCGCCAACAACAAACGTCTGGACACGATTAATGTACCCAACCTCGACGCTGAATTTCATTTGAATGCGGTCGCCTGTTCCTTCAGGTGGTATTCTTGTGTATCTACGTTCACCTGCCATGCTTAACCTCTAATTTCTTTCCAACGGAACTGTGCATCGAAGTTCATATTGTTTACGCCAGATACTTTTTGAACAGTGAAGTGATATGTTGGGGATGATCCGTCAACTTGCTTTTGAATACTACGATACCAATACCCGGTAACAGTACGCAAGTCAATCTCTTCTACACCCTGCACATAGTATTCTGCAATCTGAATACCGTCGTTACTATATGTACCAGAGGTGTCAACTTCTAACGAACTTCCCGGATTTCCACTGTTCCATGTATCGCCTGTTAATGTTCCGCCTAAGTATAATCTAACCTTGGCCAAGCTTGTTGTGCCGTTAGCACTATTATCATATGCCATAAAGTTAAGCTTGACAAAACTAACAACGTTGTGATTATCTATTCCGCTTATTTGATCTTTTGGACGAACACTTGCAAATTTTGTTTCTGTTGTTCCTGGAATCGCAAGTGGTCCGGGAGTAAAGTATGTATAAGTTTTGCCTTCGTCAATGATGTTAAAAGAAGCACTAGCATATACTCCGCAACTCCAACTTCTCATTTCACTTGTACTTGCAGTATTTCCTGTGTTTTCAATTTCCCAATTAACAGGCAAGCTGCCTCGTGACATATACGAAAACACTTCTTTGTTTGCAAAACTTTGAACGTGACACAAAATACGCTTGCCATCAAGGAACACACCAAAACGCACAATACCCGCGCCGTGCCATGTGTAGTCGATCCAATACGAGTTAATGTTAGTAATGTCTAGGCTTTCGCCACTTGGGTTTGATGTTCCATTTTGACTTCCATCAAGGGTATCTCTGTTCCATGTGCTTTGCGGAATCTTTGTTTCGACTGCTGTTCCTGTTGAAAATGTTCGGCGCACAAAATTTAAATCAGTACCGTCGAGCTCAAAGAACAATCCATTTTGATCGTCAAACAATCCCCAACGGCGAACTTGGTTTGCTTTACCTGCGTCGCTGTGTGTTGTAGTTCCTTCATAAATGATCGGAATACCAGGAGTATAGTGATGAAACAAATGTGTTCGAAATGTTACTTTATCTGTTGGGGCTGTAGTTACTGAAAGTAATGCACAATTCTCCGGTGATGAATGAACTATCGATCCGCCACCTGTTGTAATTACTCCAAATTCGTCTGGAGCAATATCATATGTAAATGAATACTGTGCAAGAATAGTCCACTGGCCAATTTCCAATTTACCAGCTGCGTCAACACGGGCCGGACCCTCGCCAAATCGCACATAAGCTTCACCTTGCTCACTTACTTTCTGACCATAGTAATGATTGTCATAGCTTACAAGTGTATTCACGTTTGCGAAAGTATCATACGGATCAGTGTTTGCTACGCTTGCTGCTACCGAAGCAACAGTTCCGTTATCGATTTGTATTGCTTCGCCTGCAACAGGAACAGTAGTTTCGTTGTTTTCTGATAGCTCGTTCCAGTTAATAGCAATCATGCCGGTTGATACTGTGTCTTCACGCAAGTAGGACACTGTTCCTGATAGCCCACTTTGCAATAATGTAATAGTACTACCTACAATAATATCACTAACTTTAGAGTTATAAAATATATTTGTGTGAGACTTTACACGTATGCGGTCACCTGTACTTTCTGGCGGTATCCTAGTAAATTTTCTTAAACCAGCCATTGGTTACTCCATTAAATCTTTATTATACATATTTATGCTTTACACAGGGTTACTGAAAACCCTGTCTTGACGCTGAGATACCTGCACATCTTGTGTGCTAGACGGAGCAATACTAATGTCATCTGCAATCCATCTTTCATTGAAAGTTCTTATAGTGATGCCAGTTCCTCCTGCTATTGAGAATGTAAATGTTCTAGCATTTGTTGTTCCTGCGGTTGCAATTTCAATTCCTGCAACTTCAGTTGGTGCAGTATATGGAGGCGTGTCATCAAGTGTGCTTGTTAGATAAACCCTAACTTCGGTATTGTCTTTTAGGTTAGTCACTGTGATGTTGATGTTATTGTTAACTGTTGTGCTTGCACCTGTGCCGTTTCGTACAGTAGGAGAATCGCCGCCTACAACGTTAATTGTAACTAGTCCGCCACTGTTATTGTAAAATACTTCGTTGCCAGTAGTGCCGTTTGTACCAGCATAGCCAGAGTATGTGAAATTCGTAAAGTCATAAGTACCCGGAGTTGTAATTGTAATAGCATGACCAGTACCTGCTGAAATGAAGTCTAGATCACTTACATTAGTAGTAGTCGAAAGCAATATCGCACTTGTTGCTGTACTTCCAGATATTGAGTTGTTTTTAAATTCTGTAGTACCTACTGTTATCAGGCCAGAACCAGTAAATGATGTTGCGAATATCTCGTGGTTAGTTGTACCTGTTGAAGCAAATGTAATCCCGTTTGTAAAGCCTGCAAGTGTACAATCATATAATCCAAGAGTATCAATATTGGCGCTCGATGCTGTAAAGAACGCACCGACACCTGCTGGTGTAACGAGCGAGCAACCATTTGAACCTGTTCCTTCGCCTGTTCGTGTTCCGAGAATAAAACTAGTAGTACCGCCAGCATTTCCTGTTATAGTGTAGCCATATTTGTCAGTACCAAAGCCGCGATCTTCAAAAACAACTGTCTGTCCAGTATCTTCAAAATCAATACTTCCTGTAGTAGCACTACCAAATTGCATTCTAGCTTGCAGTCCAAACAAATCAGCACCAAGTTCACGGCATATGCCGTACGCGCCGCCGGTTGCACTTGCTACGCCTGTTCCTGGATGGTCTGCTGTACTTCTATCACGGACGGCAATCTCTAGGAATTTGCCTTCCGTGCCCGCACCACCGCCAGTAATCGTTAATCCACCATTACCAAAGAACGCAATGTCCATGAAACAGTTTTCCTGACCACCAACAGATTTCGCTAGTGTTTTAAACACGTTTCCAAATCGTGTAGTAGCTGCGAAGTTAGGTGCGCCTGCGCCAACAAAGTTAGTTGTGTTTGTTGGGAGTGAACCAGTATCGAGTGCAAAACATTGCCAAACCACAGGTCCATCGTCATGTCGGAAACCAGCACCGTTTGATCCACCTACGTGATATCCTCTGTCGTTTGTACCATCTCCAAGATAAATTTGGATACCACCGTTTACTGTGGTATCCAAAACACCACCAGGAAGTAGCCAAGCATAAACACAGGTGTTGGTTATGTTCGAACTTGCTCGGGTAAAATATGCCTGCTCTGTTGCGTTAGATACCTGAATACCTAGAGACCCGGTGGCTTCAACAGGATCAGGGGCAGATGTAAAAACCGCCACACCCGAAGGCGCTGTCCATCCTGTTGTAGCATCAGCTTCACTAACTACTGTTCTGTTGTCTGTAATAGTTACTGCCATTTAGAATCCTCCTTTTAGGAACCTATCATACATTAATACTGCTGCGGCTGTGTGTCCCCAAAATCCGCCTTGGTTAACAACTGTTGGAATTTTAACTGCTAAGTCGCCTTCCTGGTTGTGTCTAAGATATGGACTAAATGTTGTTCTTCCAAAAATGTATAATGCATTTTCAGGATGTACAAAGTCGGGTAATTCAATAGTTGACGATTCGTCAACATAAACTCTAGTTAAACCTTCGCATTCACGAAAGACGTCATCGATACTTGCCTTTTCTAATACTCGACCTTTAGCAATTCCAGTTACTGGACTCATGTAAAATTCATCTATACCAAATTCTTTAAGGGGATGCCACCAGTCATTAAATTCTTCAAGAGGCGATCTCCATGCTGTTTCCCAGTGTCCTGCAATCTTAACTGTCATTTTATTCCTCAGTGCTTTCGGCTAGTGCAGCTTCTTCGGCTAGCTTGTCAGCAGCTTCTTTATCGAGTATTATTTTTATTGCTAGTACTTCATTAATATCAAACTGCCATTGCATTGAATCTTGATCAATTCCTGCTTTTAATCTACCTTGTTGGTGCAAGTACATTAGTTCGTCTTCGGTTAGTGCTAATATGCCTGCGGCTTGTGTTTTAGAAATATTCATATAGGTCTCCTTTAAAATATTTATAACAAAAAACCCAGGCCCTTGTCAGGCCTGGGTTATAGTTTTTAGAATGTTTAACCCAACTTATTAGAGGTTCAAGTAGTTTCTTTCTAGTGCCGAAACGAGTGTAAACGTCTGTCCAGTTGCTCGTGTAATGTTACCCGATGTTTCCACAAACTGTGCTGTGTTAAATCCAATTGCTCGAATTGTAATAGCTGCGTTACCTTGTCCTGCAACACGCTCACCTTGCTCGTTGTTATCGTAGTCAAAGTCAAAACCAAAGCTTGGTGAACCACTAACATCGCCTGTAATTGGTGTGCCTGCGTTGTTGTTAACAATCAATGCATCTGGTGAGTCAATTGGGTTCTCATCAAAGAACACTGCACCAACTACACCACTACCGGTATTTGTAGTCATTGCAACACCATCTGGCAGTGAAGTTTTGTAAGCAACAAATCCGTTTGTAGTTGCATCGGTATACGTTGTTACACGATAGATACCGTTAATTCTACTATCAGCCGGATAACCGCCAACTCTAATATACTGATCAGCTACTAGAACTGGTAAGTTAACAGCGCCAGAAGTAGTTGTAAATGTTACGTTACGTCCACTTACAGCGGCGTTAACTGCGTTTGTAGTAGTTGTTCTAACAGTGTATGTAAAGAACATCCAGAACTTTGCATCTGCATCGTTTTGCAAGTTGTTGTTGAAGTTGATTGTACCAGCCGCAACGAATGGGAAGCTTCTGTTAGTACCTGTGTTATCAAACAACACGATTCTGTTAGTATCGTTACTATCAAATCCTTGAATAGCAACACCAGATCCACCACCGTTCGGGTTAGTTGGAATTGCTTGTCCGGCTTCTAGTGTGTCACCAACGAATCTTAGTAGTGCGTCAGCTGTGTTACCCGAAACAACTTGATCAGTTGCGTCAATATCTGCTGCTTGACGTAGCTCGTACTGTACTTTTTCGTAAATTTGCTCTGCTGTTGCAACAACTGGTGTTGCACGTTGTAGAGTAAAGCTTACGTTAGTATCTGTCTCTGGGAATGTAGTAGTAATTGGAACCGCAGTTGCCGAAACGACTGTACCGATTGTGTATGTACCGATTGCAGTAGTTCCAGTAGTATTCCAAATAGTAAGTGTACCACCATCGTACGTACCGTCAGTTGGGATACCGCCCTCGACACTAGTTAGTGAGCTACCAGCTGAAGTAATTCCGCCGTCAACTCCTGAAAATGTACCAACGTCAATAACGATACCGAAGTTAGATGTTACGCCACTTTCAACTTCTTGCTCAAATGCTTGATCAAAGTAACGAATTGCAATTTGATTGTAAGGAGAAGTAGTAGAAATTGTAGCATCAGTAGCTGCAATTTTCAAGTCAGTGCTGTTGGTAATCGGGAAACGATACACCTGGTTAACAACTTCGCTAACACCGATATCGCCCAATGTAGCGTTTGCATACGTCTTACCGTTTGTGTCACCGTCTCTAACACGCAAGAACACGTTAAGAACGTTTCTGTTGTTAACTGCCGCAGTAAATGTGGTATCATCTGCGTCGTTAGTTAGTGTACTTTCAACAGTTACAAGCACTGTTGCCGATACAGATGCAATAGTAAATGTACCAATGTTTCCTGGAGTGTCCGAACTTACAATAGTAATTTGTCCACCAACTAGGTAACCGTCAGTAACCCAGCTACCAGTTGTTCTGGTAATTGTATTAGTCAGTGTAATTACAAATCCGTCAGCTGAAGTACGTGTTGCATAATTGTATGATTGAACAGCTTCGTTCACCGGACCAGCAAATGCGAAGTCTATTGTCGCACCAGTGTCAGTAGGGTCATTACCCTGCTGGTAGTATGCGTTGTCGTTTGCGTTATCTTCAAACTGTCCCAGTGAAATAACACCTACATATTCTTGGTCTAGAATATCGTCGGTGCCGATTTCTCTCCATCCTCCAGTACGTACTAGCTTACGTGTTTCAGTATCTTGTACTGTATCACCTACGCCAATGCCGCCAGCATCAGTACCAGTACGGAAAATCCAGTTGTCTGTAAGTTCGAACTGCTCCGGAGTAATCGCTGTAAATGGATATGGATGAGGAATAAGTTGCGCATCGTTTTTCCATTCCTCTTTGGTAAACGAATAAATTGCCTGTAGTGTAACACCATCGTCTGACAATTGCCCTTGCTTTAGTAGCCAAAGCTCTCTGTTATAAAAGTCAATGTAAACTGACTTCTCTGTTGATAGTGTTGCATTTGTGTGCAAGAAAGTAGTTGCACTTGAAACAGCATCAACAACTGGTGTTGCGCCGTTATCACCAGCAACCTTAGTTGCTGTAATAGCTGATGTAGTTGGTGATCCACCCGTTTCAACATATAACCCGTTATTCTCTGGGCTATTTGCGCTACGAATTTCAAAATAGTCACCTGCTGTAATAGCTGGTAAGCCTGTGCCAGCGATTGCAACAACAGAACCTGTTGGGGTTCCAAAAGTTACGCCTGTCGCAGCGGTAGTAGCACCTTGCGAAAGGAAATCTGGATCTGTAATTAGGGCCATGTGTTTGCTCCTCTTAGTTTAAACATTCTACTATTATTTATGCAATCAGTAAGTATATGTAGCTCTAGAGGTCCAAATTTTATCAAAGGCGGCGGCGCCATTGGCCCAGAGTATTTCTAGGTCGCCATCGGGTGCTTCTGACACTCGTTTTATGCGCCAAAGTGCAGTTGTAGGGTCAGTGCCAGGTGCGGCCTCACCAATATATGTAAGTAATCCTTCTTCGTCTACTAATCTATCATACTGCACTTCTAGTTCCGCCTTTAATCTTTCTAAAACTTGTAAAAAGCTTTCAGCTACAAATTCGTTGCTTGTAGCGTTATATATCAATATCGAGTCTTCTTGCAAATTGATAACAAGATCGCTGTCAACATCAAGCAATGCTGCAATGCTGGTGTTGTTAACAACCGCAGCAACTCTGCCATCAGTAAAATATAGATTGACAGCACCTTCTGTTAAATTGTCTGTGGTCTTTGTGCTAAGATCTGTGTTGAAGTCTGCTGTCTTATATGTTGTTACATTAAACTCGCCAGTTAGGTTGTTATATGTTAAGTCACCTGTTGCACTTAGATTAGTAAGATCGATATAATTTGCATCGTTTGTAAAGACGCTTATGTTTGCACCAGCAACAAGATATCCTACGTCGTTTGTAAAGTCACTTAGGTTTGCACCAGTTGTTATATATCCTGCCTCGTTAACAAAGACGCTTATGTTTGCACCTGTTGTTACATACCCTGCATCGTTTGTAAGTAGACTGACATTGTCGCCAACAACAAGTCCGCCACCTGGTCCACTGCCGCCTCCTGCAATAACAATGCCGCCGGGTGTTGTACCATCACTAACACGTATTGTTCTATCAGAATCAGAATACCAAAGACGGCCAGCTTGACGATCAGTACGAGTTGTACCATCATCGTAGTTACGTCTTTGTGTGCGGAAATCCTGAGTAAATGCCACGAGCTATTACCTTGCTCTGTTACGAGGTCTTTCAGGTGCTCCGATTTCTTCCGGTTCGCCTTCTTCGTCGCCAACTTCAGGATCATCGTCAAGCATTGTATCAATGTACGGGCTGCGTTTGCCTTGCTCGGATTTCTTTAGCTCTAGCTCTTGTTGCAACGGAGACATCATAACAGGGTTTTGATCAAGCTCGTCATCATTTCCGTCAACATCAATCTCAGGGTCGCCATCACCATTAATCTTGATAGTAATTGGAACATTGATTGTAAATTCTCTTGCTCTCATTAAGTCATTCTCCTATTACTCATATTTATTAAAAATTTAGCATTGAAAATCTTTTTAGAACCTCTTGACAAACTAAATAAACATGCTATATTAATAGTACACACATACACAGGAGAAATATTATGAGTGAAGTAAAATTCCCAACAGAAATGTTAGAACAGATGCAGAGCATGATGAAGAACATCGTGCCGACTGTAACACCAAACAAGAACGGCTATGAGATTCGTACTAAAATTCTTGAAATTGCAAACGAAGCTGTTTGGAACGACTATTCTGCAAAATGGGGTCAGTTCGAAACTAAGGTTACCAAAGACGGCGACGAAATAGTTACTACTGTAGAGATGCCACAGGCACCTGGTACAGATCAAGTACTAGAAGCTGCTGAAAAGTTCTACGCTTTTGTTAATGGTAAAAGTAAATAAAAATTAATTATTAATTAAATTGTTGGAGCATAGCTCTTTTAGTATACGTACTAAGTTATTATAAATGAAGAAAGCCCCTGTTAGTTAAACTAGCAGGGGTTAACCGTTTAACGCTGTTCGGTCCAAGTCATTGATGCAATGGCACTTTTGTTTGCGCCGCTTGATGCAACAAGAATGGTAAACACATCACTGGTTGTTCCTAAGTTCGAACGTCCGAGTTGATATACTGTATCTCGGTCAAGTCGCACGCCTGCTCCGCCGCCACCTGAAACAATAAATCCAGTATCAAGGCGCGACCCTTGATTAACTTCTGCAATTGCAGCTGGGGTGTTGTATGTTTGAAATTCAGTAAACGTTGAGCCGCTGTCCGGTACAACTGTCCATGCACTGTTTCCTGCGTCTGCTCCAATTGTTGCATTTCTTACTAGTCTATAAAACAAGTTGGTATTGTCAATTGTTGCAACTTGGAAGAAACTTGGCAGCACAATTCCGTTTAGTCTTTCAGGATTTAGTCTAATACTAAGTATCGGATACCATGTGTTTGCTGATTGCATAGTAGTTCCAGTAATAGGTGAACCTACACTAGCAGCAATGCCTAGCTTACTTGTTTCACCTTCTAGCAAAACCGAATTAGAACCCTGATGCAAGTGATGAGATCCGGATGTAGAACTAACATTTTCAATTTCACAACGTAGCGGAACAAACGGGGTTCCAGTCCACGGAAGCTCTTGGCGATTAGCATGGTATTCTTTGTGAGCACTAACAGCATGGTCGTCGATAACAAACTTTAATTCAGCAACTCCTGCTCCGTACCATTCGTATTCAAATAATATAATCTGACGCATCGCTAAATTTAATGTAATGCCTGTGCGGCCGGTTCCGTTCAGTACATCCTGATTCCATTCAGCTTGAGGTATTCTTTTTTCTACGATACTGCCATTTGCATCAGACCGAATAACAAGTGCTATGGTATTGCCTATTACTTCTACAAACAATCCATTATTTTCATCATAAACACCAAATCGTTTTACAATTCCTGGATCCTCATTATGTCCAAATACAACTGCAAAGCTTGCTTCTGTTGTTCTACCCGGAATATAACGTTGTACATTTTTAGTTTGTCTAATAACTTTAGCACCTGGTATGCTGCCGTCAACTATCAAATGACACTCGCGAGCATTTGGATCGTGAGTCGAGGTGCCGCCAGCGGTTGTAAACTCGTCCCAGACGTCGTCTTCTTTATCAAATTGAAATGTATTAAAGAACACAATTTCGTATCCGCTAACCTTGGCTCTATCTTTACTAGTATGTTGCAAGCTAGTATCATCAATGCGTATTATTGGATTACCTTGCGGATCATACCCCATTGCTTTGTGCAACTCCCAAAGATTACTTTCATTAGGGTGTTGATAGTTAGTAGTGTTGTTTTGGTTGCGATTGCTCCACGTCATTAAGTCCAAGGCCTTCCAGTAACCAAACCGCCTGCGTTTGCATTGTCAACAACGTTGTTTGTATCGTTATCTCCTACTGCATATACTGTCGGCAACTGTGTAATGTCTAGTGTATCTCTTCTACCCGATGCTGTTCTATTAGTTGTCGCAAGTGCTAGTTTAGCATCTTGGCGTGCTCGTTTAGTTGCTAGTGTTGAAATTCCGTTAGCTGCCATTATTCATATCCTCTTGGATCTTTAACTCTTATATCTTTTGGATGCTTAATACCATTTGGGCCACCGCCAACATCAGTTGTTACACTTTCAATATCAGTTACAATTTCGTTTGGACTATTTGTATAATCAGTAGGTGCATCCTTTTGTGAAAGTATTTGATGTATTTGCTTGAAGCGGGAAACCAGTTCGCCGTCGTCATTTGGCGTAAGAAGCAAGTTTGGTTGTTCCTGTCCCTGTGGTTCTTGACATTCGATCTTGTCAATTAGATCAAGTACGTCTCTAACAATATCAGTAGCTCTCATCTTCGGTCTCCTTATAGATATTTATGTTAAATACGTTGTGATAGATTTAAAACCATTTGAGAATATAATAAAACAACTAAAAGCCGAAGGAAAGTATCGTGTCTTTAACGATATCCTGCGTGAGCGCGGCAAGTTTCCAAAGTCTATATGGTATGGCAAATATAGTATCAAAGAAATAACA
>Ga0102810_1000701_pt1 | contig 12374 bp, 9 predicted proteins | sample ColrivemetaGS573_FD_84506 | JGI IMG/M metagenome (GOLD analysis project Ga0102810, IMG submission 84506) | Estuarine microbial communities from the Columbia River estuary - Ebb tide ETM metaG S.573 | ecosystem: Environmental > Aquatic > Marine > Intertidal zone > Estuary | place: USA: Columbia...
GTTCCCTTTCAGGTCAGGCTATTTCCACTCGCTTTTTTAATAAACTAAAAAAATAGCAATTTGTGTTGAAAAATTATTTATTAATAAATATGGATATTTGAAATATATAAAATCATTTATTTTGGACTTATTTCAGAATATTTATATAGTATATACAAATCTAAAAGTTACAAATCTTGGCTGAATAAACGTTTCTGAAGTAAAAACAGACAAGTTATTAGCGCTATTTCTCACTTGTGAATTGATGTCTAAAATATTGGTAGCTTTAATTTCATATTCCCATTTGGCATCTCTATCTTTTCTGTAAGAAAGTGTTGCATCCCAATTTTGGAAAGACTGAGATTCGCCATTGCTCTGGTTTTGATTTGTATAGGTGTAATTTGTACGGAATATAATTGACTTCCACATATAGGCATCAAACTCAATAGAAGGAGCATTGGTCAAAAACTTAGTTTTACGACTTCCCTGATTATTGTCGGTAATACTATAGCGGTAGCTTAAGCTTACATTAGGTGCAATTTTATAATTAGTACGTATACTTGGCGTATATGTTTGAGTATAGCCTTCATTTAAGGATTGCTGTTCTTGGATGAACTGATTGATTTTGCTATAATTAAAACTAGCGTTTAAACTAGCTCTTATTTTACCAAAGGTGCGTTGAACACGGCCAAAAACATTGATGTTTTCATCAGCAAAGCTAGAATTAAAAAAAGTACTCGTTCTAATTACATTTTCAAAATTTGTTAAACTTCGTACTTGGTCTATATTACTTGTGTATGCGGCTCTGGCGAAAACATTGGTATAGTTAAAAAGGTTGAAACTGCTGTACAACAAACTCAAATTATGTGATAAGGCATTCTGTAAGTCTGGCTCTCCAAATTGAATACTATTGTAATTATTTAAAACAATACCTTGTGCTAAACGAGTGACATCTGTAAACTGATTGGTCATGTCATACCTAAAGGTTAATGCTTCATTCTTTTTTAATTGGATTCTCGTTTCAAAATCTGGTAAAAAACGCAAGAAGTTATCTTTAAAATGTTCTCCAAATTGGCTATTATTATTTCCATAAGCATGTACTGAAAAGCCTGGTGTAATTGTAAATATTCCAGTTTTCAATCGGTAATGTACTCCTAAATACACGTCGCTAAAATTATATTCCGTATCATTGGTTGCGAGACCATTGTTAAATGTTGGTGTTGGGTTGAACTGAGAGCCATCTGTTAAGAATTGGAAAATATTGGAATTGAATTTTTGACGACTCAAAATTGTTCCAAACGTTAAGTTCATGGTGCTTTTGGTAGTAAGGATATTGTAATAATCAAGTTTAGCATCTATTTGATTGGATTTAATACGCCTGTTTTGTCCTAGATTGTAATCGTTTAAGAATGGATTTAGACCCAAAGCATCTGCAGTAGTATCAAAAGTGTCTTGTCTATCAGGATCATTACCTAAAATAGCATTATAAAATGGATCTTCATTTTTCAGCAAATGTTGTGCTTCAAAGGCTAAAATATTAGTTTCATTAAAAGTGTGATAATAATTTATATTTTGATTGATGCTAAATGGTTTTACTTCATTTAGCTGAATGGTATTTCCTATAACTGATGAAAAAATATGTTGGTTTTGTGAATCGTTTGAGATACGACCTAAGATGTCATAATCTAATTGATTATTAACGTTGGGCTGGTAAGATGCGCTCAATTTTAACAATAATTGATTAGAATGTTCTTTACTTGATTGTTCAGTAGCCTCATCTGGAATCTCTAATTCTGAATTAGTATATTGAACGAAACTTGTTTCCTTAGATATTATGTTGCTATTGTTGTAAATAAAGAATCCGCTCAGGTCAAGTATTTGATTTGGCGAATAGCTAAAATTTCCAGTAGCTAGTTTATTTTCAATTTTTAAGGCATTGCTTTGATTTGTTAAAAAATTTAGGCTATTATCCCCAAGGTTTATGTTAGTTCCATTGTTTCTGCTTGGCGCCCTAAAACCGCCACCGAAGCTTCTAATATCACGTTGTGTTAATGCTAATTCCCCTATGTTATTTATGTCTCCTATAAAATTGAGGCTGTATTTTGGGTTGTAATAAAACAGTTTGGGTTGCACTACATAAAGGTCGTTTTCTGGGGAGTCACCTGCTCCTGCTGTTACATTTCCAAACCAAAAGTTCTCTTTTCCTTCCTTAAGTTTTATATTTAATGCCACATTATCCTGGTTATTATTTACACCACTCAATTGTCCAACTTCAGAATAATTGCGTAACACTTGTATTTTATCCACTGCTTTAGATGGAATATTCTTGGTTCCTAATTTTGTGTCACCATCAAAAAAATCTTTACCATTTACCATTAACTTGTTAACCACTTTGCCTTCCACTTCTATCTGACCTCTTTCATTAATTTCCACTCCTGGTAACTTTTCTAGCACATCTTCTAGCTTTCGTTCCGTTCCGTTCTTAAATGAGTCTGCATTGTACGTTAAAGTATCTCCACTTACCGTAATAGGCATTTTATAAATAACCTCTACCTCATTTAAGGCATTGTCTAATTGCAGTTTATAATCCTTTACCATATCACTTTCTTTTGTAACAAGGTTTTCTTCAAAAGTTTTCATTCCTATATAGCTAATCTGCATTTTATAGGTTCCATTCTTACCTAACGATAACTTATATTTTCCTTGCTCATCAGTAATGCTGTAGGATTCTAAACCGTTGGTTTCTTGGTTTATAGCAATTACATTAGCCAATTCTAGAGGGTGGTTTAAGCTGTCTTTAACCACGCCTTCAAGTTTAATTTGAGCATTGGAAAGGGTAGCTAGTAAAATTAGCGTGATACAAAATATTTTTTTCATAACTTTTTCAATAGGTAAGTAAATAATTTTGATGAAGATTTTATTAATTTCTTCTTCCTCGATTGTCCCTCATTTCTTGCATTTTTCCTGAAATTGTAGCCTGATATGCACTTTTAGTAATTTCTTTACCTTTATCAGGTGCTTCAATTTTAATTTTCCCCTGAGGATTTATCACAATTTTAGAACACAACATTGTAGTATCTCCTGCAGTTATTTCTAAAATAAGCCCTGGAAGTCCCCAATATTCAGCCGGTCCATGGCTTACTGGGATTTGAGGCGTATACCACGCTTCAATTTCAGTCATTTGAATGTCTTCCTTTTTATTCACAGCTCCTGAGGAATCAGCTATATTTTCGCTTGTATTTGATCTTAAATTACTCCAAGAAAAAGAATACCAGGTCAAATCGGAAGTTGGAACTAAAGCGGTTGCTTTAAAACACATATATTGTCCTATTTTTTTTGATTCTGTTCCCATTTTCCACTCAATAAGTAGTAACTTATCCTTTACTAAAAATTGCTTGCCATAGAATTCTTGACTTTGAATTAATTCATTTTGTTTTACATTTTTGTATTGTTCTCCAGAAGAGAAGTTTTTTCCCCAAGAATCTGTTGCGCCTGAAATACCGTCTAGCTTTTCTTCTTCATTCCATAGGGATTCTTCCTTATTAAAATTTAAAATGTAGGTTTTTTCTAACCTATTCTTTAATTGTGATTGTATTTGTTTTTTTTGTGCTTCACTCATTCTTGCGCCCCAAGCGCCAAGTTCCATTTTAGATTTTGAAAAATAAAATGCTTGTCCTTGAAATTCTTGAGCTTTTGGTTTTGTTGATAAAAGCATTAAAAATGAGAGAATACTGAATTTAAAAAGGATATTTTTCATAACTTATAATTATAATTTGTTTTTTTATTTAACAAAAATAGTAAAAAATTAAACAAAAATAGTATTTTATCAAAATTTTAACGTTTTTTTCAAAGTTAAAGCTAAGATTATGATATAACCCTTATTTATAAATCCAAATTTATTAGGAGTTTCATATATGACTTCAGAAAATAAGTAATAATTGGCTAAAATGTATAAGAATCTCTTTTAATTTATAAAATTTAGATACTATAAAAAAATTGGGAAGTGTTAAAAAATAATAATTGTATAATACAGTTTTAAGAATTTTTTTAGTTAAAATAAAATTCGCATAAAACCAATTTTAAATTTTCCAATATCTACGGTTTTGCCTTCTTTTAAATGAAATTCTAATTTTTCACCCAAGGCAAATAATACCTCTTTTTCATCTACTTTGCTAAGGGTGCATTCATTGCTAATTTCATAACTAGACCTATCGATATTTAAAGTTCCGTTAGATACAGCTTGCATAATAAAATTAGAGTTTCCGTTGCAATGTTATTACTTCTTTCGGTATTTCTTTAGCGTATGGGACATGTGTAGCAATTTTAAATAATTAATAATATGTTCTTTAGTTTGCGTGAGCAATGGTTGATAAAAATATATTTAAAAAGAGCTTTAGTTACTCCGTTTTTTGTATATTTATGGTGTACTAGTTGTTTTCCTTCATTTTTAGTGCTATTGTAAAAATAGTACAAATTCTTCAAATTAATTGTACAATAGTTTTAAAATTTATCTACATTTATTTTATGGTAATTGTACAATAATTTTGTAAAATCCCTTTACAAAATATAAAAAAGTCTTTGTCGAAAAATAAAAACATCTTCAGTAGTATACAAAAGTTACTGTACCCTAATTAATATTGTTTAAAAAAAGTATTGCAATATTGGTGTAATAATAAATTTCATACAAAATAGTCTCTATTTTACATTTTTTTAGTACATTTAATGGTGAAAAAGAATTGCGAATTACAAATAAACTATAATTTACAGCCTACTATTTTCTGAAAATTATTTGATTGTAAAAAGTTTAGTTATTGTGGGTATAACACTGTGTAATTAATTGCTATAAAATGAATGAAATACCACAACTAAAAAATGAAAAATACAGAAGTTGAGCGAACGGACCATAGAAACCTTAAGATTTTACGTAAACTAAATTTATCAGCCATCTTTGAGAACACTACAGATAGCGTATGGGCAATAAATCCAGACTATGAAATTATATATGCCAATGATGTTTTTGTTGCTGCTTTTTATGAGAATTTCGGAATTTACCTTAGACCAAATACAAATCTTCTTTTGTCACTTCCTGAACCACTTAGAGAACTTTGGAAATCAAGATACGACAGAGCACTGGGTAAAGAATCGTTTTCATATATAGACAATGTTAAAACTAACAATACTTCAATATTCATTGAAGTATTTATGAATCCGATAATTATTAAAGAAGAAGTAATTGGAGCCTTGTTTTTTGGAAAAGATATCACAAAACGAAAGTTAGATGAACAGGCATTAATTGATTCACAGCTACTATTAAAGGCTAGTTTAGAAAGCCAAAGAGACACCATACTTTTTTCTATTAATAAAGAGTATTACTATCTCTACTTCAATGCAGCACACGCCAAAACAATGAAGCATGCCTATGGGAAGGAAGTTAAAATTGGAATGAATATTTTGGATTGTATAACCTCAGAGGATGATAGAGCAATAGCTAAAAATAATTACGACCGAGCGTTAAGAGGAGAAACTCACACAAATATTAGGGTATATGGGAAAGAAAATTTGGCGTATTACGAAAGCTTTTTTAATCCTATAATAACTGATAGCAATGAGATTATTGGAATGACAGGCTTAGCGCGAGATATAAGTGAAAGAAAAAAAACAGAATTGGCCTTAATTGAAAGTGAAAGAAAATTAAAAGAATTAAACGCAACCAAAGACAAACTTTTTTCAATTATAGCGCACGATTTAAGAAGTCCGTTTAATACTATATTAGGATTTTCCGATTTATTAATAAATAGTACAGATAGTCACGATATAAAAAATACGCAGAAATTCAGCTCATTTATAAATTTAACGGCAAGAAACACACTTACTTTACTTGATAATTTATTGGATTGGGAAAAAGTTCAAACAGGACAAATTCATTTCAATCCTCAAAAATTAATGGTATCTTCTATAATTCAAAATATAGTAGAGGCATCACGATCCAATACAATAATTAAAAACATTGCATTAAATTTTATCTCGTTAAATGATATTGCAGTATATGCAGACCAAAATATGTTAGAAACGGTCTTGCGAAATCTTATTTCTAATGCCATTAAATTCACCAACATAAATGGTGAAATAATAATAAGTGCAACACAAAATAAAGATTTCTGTGAAATCACTATTTCAGATAATGGAGTAGGGATGGATGCCGAAAAGTGCAAAATATTATTTAATGTAGATGCCAATAAAACAACAAAAGGAACTGCAAATGAAAAAGGTTCGGGTTTAGGATTAATTCTTTGTAAAGAATTTGTGGAAAAACAAGGCGGTATTATTTGGGTTGAAAGTAAAGAAGGATATGGAAGTAGTTTTAAATTTACGTTGCCTTTATGTAAATAAAAATTGAAATAAATACATGAAATAGAATAAGATGATTGCATTTGTATTTATTGGGCCATTACAAATGATGTTAATAACAGGAATAGTAGTGCTATTGTTTTATGTATACCAACAATTATTTGGGTGCTAGTTGTGCTATTTTTAAATGTAATTGGAGCTGTTTTATATGTTGCTATTGGTAAAAAGCAGGTAGTAAAAAGTTATACAAATTTTGTAAAGAATTACTGTATAAAAAAGGCTGAAACCTCATTAATCATTAAGTTATCTATTTTATATTCAAATGAATAGCAATAAAAATGAAGTTATTGTAAAATGATATATAACACTACAATGGGTTTTATTTAAACCGCTAAACATGCCATAAACTTGTTGTTACCACACAAATTTTACATTTTTTTAATCTCTAAAATCATATTCAAACTCGTTATATTGCTTAAAAAAGAGCTGTTTTAAATAGTAGAAATATTGATATATTTTTTTAATATTACGTTTCTAACATTTTTTTCTCATGATTAAATACAAGTTTTTTGATAGCGGAAAATTATTAATTGTAAAGTTTATTGGGACTATAACTAAACACGATTTAATTTCATTTTTTAAGTTTATTTTAAAAAAAGGATACTTGTCATCTTTGAAAGAAATACTTGCTGATTACAGAGATGCAATTAAAATATATGAAGTTGCTGATCTAGATGAAATTGCAAAAGAACGTAAAAAAGTTACAGAAGGATTAGATGAAATTAATACCATATTTCTTGTTGGTAACCCTGAAGATACTGCAATTTCATTTTTATTTGCGGAATATTATAAGGGGTATTCACATGTAAAAATATGTTCAACAGTGGCCGCTAGTTCAAATTATTTATCACTGAAGGTGACGTCTCATAACTTAAAGAATATGTTAGCGAACCTTAAATTAGAATACGCAGAATAATTTGCAGGTTTCAATATTTAAAACTCTTTTACTAAAATTTCTTTGTTGGCTTTTACAGTAGCAACAATATTTTCTAAAACAGTTTTTGAACTATTTATATATAGTTTATGTGTACTTTTTTGAGAGGCTGGTTCAGCTAATAAATTATTCTTTTCTAAAATAGCTTTAGTTTGTTTTGCAACAGCTTCACCAGAATCTATAATTTTAACATCACTACCTAATATTTCTTGTATTTGAGGAATTAAATATGGGTAATGTGTACACCCTAAAACCAGATGATCAATATTAAAATTGAGCATTGGTTTTAAATACTTGGATAATAATTCAAATAATTCAGGAGAATTTAATTTTCCTTGTTCAATTAAAGGGACTAAACCTTCACCATCTTGTTCTATTTTGGTAATATTTTTGGTATATTCATTAGCTGTTTTTACAAACAATTTACTGCTTAATGTTCCTTTTGTAGCTAAAATTCCAATAGCTCCAGTTTTGCTTAATAGTGCTGCTGGTTTAATAGCAGGTTCTATACCAATAAATGTAATTTTGTAATTCTTTCGTAAATAATCTATAGCATTTGTAGTGGCAGTATTGCAGGCAACAATTATTAGCTTACAGCCTTTAGATATTAAATATTCTGTATTTTTTATGGATAAAGCAATTATTTCTTCAGAAGTTCTTTCGCCGTATGGAGCGTTTTTGCTATCTGCCAAATAGATAGTGTTTTCATTGGGTAATAGTTTAATTACTTCCTTCCAAATGGAAGTGCCTCCTATACCAGAATCAAATAAACCTATGGGTTGATTATTCACTTAATGAAAATTTTGAATTATAAAAGTAAAAAAAAATCCCGCATTTGCGGGATTTAATTTTATAAGATTTCAATTTCTTATTTAATTCCTAATTTTGTTTTTACTGCAGGTAACAAATCTGTTCCGTTAGCAACAATTAAGCTTGAAGCATCTAAAACGTATACAAAACCTTGTTCTTTAGCAACAGTTTCAATTGCTTGTTTAGCTTTGTCTAAAATTGGCTTCAATTTTTCATCTCTTTTTTTAGAGATTTCTTCTCTTGCAACTTGAGACGCTTGATATAAGTTTTGTTGGTCTTGTTGAACTTCAGCACCTCTTTGTTGGTTTACTTCGTCAGTTTGAGAATCAACTTCAGCTTCGTATTTTTTTAATTTTGCAGTTAATTTATCATTCTCTGCTTTTAATTCAGTTTCGTATGTTTTGCTTAATTTTTCTAAATCTGCATTTAAAACTTTAGTTTCTGGCATAAGACTTAAAAGTAAGTCGGTATTAATATGTGCCACTTTTGTTTGAGCCTGAGCTGTGTTAAACCCTAAAGTAATTATTGCAATTAATAATAAAGTTTTAAAATTTTTCATTTTTTCGCGTGATGTTTAAATTAATTATTCTCTTGTTTTTCTTCTTTGGCTTTTTTAGCCTCTTCAATTTCTTTTATTCTTTGTTGTCTTTTTTCTTCAACAGCTTTTTTTAATTCTTCCCTTTTTTTAAGTTGTAAAGCTTTTCTTTCTTCTATTTTACTTAATAATTCAGCTTTTTTATCTTCTCTTTCAGCATTCTTCTTTTCTAATTCTTCATTTACTACAGCTGGTTTATTGCCATCTTTATCTGCTGAAGGGTTTTGTCTGTCTTTTATTTCGTCCAATTTCTTCAGCCTATTAATATTAGTTATCACTAAATCACTAATATTATATTCTGTATTTGAATAAAGCATAATTAAATTGGTTGAATTGTCAATTATAAAATCATACTTTCTGTTTCTAGCAATATCTTGAACTGCATTAAATACCAAATCTTGTATTGGTTGCACAAGTTGCTGTCTCAAGAAAAATAAATCACCATTACTGCCAAAGTAATTTTCTTGTATTTTTTTTAATTCCAATGATTTAATTTGAATATCTTCTTCTTTTTCAACAATTAATTCTTTAGTTAAAAGAGCTTTCTCATTATTCAACTCAGCTTTTAAATTTTCAATTTCTTTTTGCTGACTCTCAATATTTTGTTGCCAATTAATTGCTTTCGCATTTATTTTGCTTTGAGCTTCATTGTATTCAGGGATATTTTGAAGAATGTATTCCATATCAATATATCCAATTCGTTGAGCTTTTTGAGCTATAGCTGAAAAACTCAAAATTAAAACCACAAATAAAAGAACTTTCTTTGTCATAACTTATATGTATTTAGAAAAAATCGTGCCAATTTATTATTCATATACAAATATAACTGTTTTACTTTAAAATTGTTGCCCAATAATAAAGTGAGTTTGCCAACCAGATTTTTCACTCCCACCAGGTAATGGATCAAATCCGTGAGCAAAATCAATACCCAACATACCAAAAGCAGGCATAAATATTCTAAGTCCTAGCCCGGCAGATCTTTTAAGTTCGAATGGATTGAAATTTTTAAATCCATCATATGAATTACCAGCTTCTAAAAATCCTAAAGCATATATTGATGCAGATGGTTTAAGAGTAATAGGATATCTTAATTCTAATTGAAATTTATTATAAATGGTTCCACCATCTATAGATGAAAGTCTTCCATTTTCATAACCTCTTAATGCAATGGTTTCTCTACCATCTAACTGGTATGAAGCCATTCCGTCTCCACCAACAAAATATCTTTCAAAAGGTGAATCTCCTAATTTTTTATTATAACTTCCTAAAAATCCAAATTCTGCATTAGACATTACTACTAAATCTTTAGTAAGTGCTGTATACCATTTTCCTTTAAAAAAAGCTTTATAATACTCTAACCATTTGTATTTTTCTTTATCACCAATTGTAGAATAGTTTTTGTTGTTTAATAAAGAATATGGGACAGTTAATTTAGCACCAATAGTGAAATCGGAACCAGATTTTGGGAAAATAGGATTTGGTCCTGCTGAACTTCTTCCTAAAGAGATATTATAGGCTAAGTTATTTGATGATCCGTTAGAAAACGAAAACGTTGCAATAGGATAATCTTTAATATCATATAGTTGGTAACTAATACTTTGAGAAAGTGTAAAATAATCATCTGGCCATTTTAAACGTTGCCCTAAACCAACTGTTGCTCCAATAATATTTAGGCGCTGATTTTTATCTACTTTATTAGTGTAGTAATCGTATCTAAATTGTTTTGAATTGTATATAGAAAATGATAATGATTTTGGTTTTTTACCGCCTAACCATGGCTCAACAAATGAAAAACTTGAAGTTGTATAATACCTGCTTTTTTGTAGTCTTAATGATAAAGTTTGACCGTCTCCCATTGGTAAAGGTCTATATGCTTTTTTATTGAAAATATTTCTTGTAGAAAAATTATTGAAAGATAATCCTAAAGTTCCAATAAATGATCCTCCTCCGTAACCACCTTGTAATTCAATTTGACTTGAACCTTTTTCTGCAACGGTATAATCTATATCAACTGTTTTATCACCATAATTAGGTTTAATGTCTGGTGTTATTGCTTCTGCATCAAAGAAACCTAATTGTCCAATTTCTCTAATGGTTCTAATAATATCTGCTTTGCTATATAAATAACCAGGTTTAGTTCTAATTTGTCTGTAAACTACGTGATCATTTGTTCTATCATTCCCATTTACAGTTACTTTTTTAATTTTAGTTTGTTGATCTTCATAAATACGAATTTCAACATCAATAGAATCATTATTTATCCTTGTTTCAACAGGTAAAACTCTTGAAAATAAGTAACCATTATTTTGATAAATACTTGAAATATCTTCAGAATCTGGTGAGCCGTCACCAGTTACTCTTTCCTTTAAAACTTTTCCGTTATAGGTATCTCCTTTGTCAATTCTTAAAATTCTATGAAGTTGATCATCAGTATATTTACTGTTCCCTAAAAATTTAATATCGCCAAAAATATATTTTTTACCTTCTTCTACTGAAATGTCTAAATTTAAAGTATTATCATCATTCCAAGTGAATGAATGGTCAAGAACACGTGCATCTCTATGTCCTTTTTCGCTATAAACTTCAATTAACTTTTCCAAGTCTTCTTTAAAGTCGGCCTCTATATATTTTGAAGTTTTCCAAAATCTACCAATGGCAGCTTTTTTTGTATTTTTAAGTGCTTTTCTTGCTTTTTTATCAGATAAAGCTTCATTTCCGTTAAATGTTATATGTTTTATTTTAACTTTTTCACCTTTATCAATATGAACCAACATATTAACGGTATTAACCGAAGAAGTATCTGGTTTTGTATCAACGCTAACCTTAGTTTTTAGAAAGCCTTTCTCTTGGTATTTCTTTTTAATATAGTTGGTTGTTGTAACTAGTAAGTTATCAGTAACCATAGCGCCTTTTTTAAGCTCGGCATCTTTTTGTAAATCTTTAGCTTTGCTATCTTTTACTCCAGTAATTTTAATGTTGTTTAATTGTGGTAATTCTTCAACGTCAAATTCTAAGTAAGCTGTATTTCCATCAATTTTAGAAATATAAACTTCAACATTGCTAAATTGTTTTGTTTCATACAGCTTTTTAATGGCACTTGTTAATTTGTCGCCAGGTAATCTAATTTCTTGACCAACAATTAATCCTGTATAAACTTTAACAGTTTCTTCTTCAAATTTTCGTAACCCAATAACAGTCATTCCTCCTAATTCATAGGAAGAGTCCTTTATAAAAGGACCACTTATTTTTTGAGGTAGAATAGAATCTTTGGCTATTGTATCTGATTTAATTTCAACTTCTTTTACTGAAATATTTTCTATTTCTTGAGCTAATGCTATGTTAACTGATGTAATAATTGTAAAAAGTAAAAGGGCTATTTTAATTTTATTCATTGATTTCTTCAATTTGTTCACTTGTTTTACCAAATCTTCTTTCTCTATTTTGATATTCTAATATGGCTTTAAAAAGATTTTCTTTTCTAAAATCTGGCCAAAGAGTATCTGTAAAATACAGTTCGGCATACGCAATTTGCCATAATAAAAAATTGCTGATTCTTTTTTCACCACTGGTTCGGATCATAAAATCAACATCAGGCAAAGAAAACGTATATAAATGATTATTTATAATATTTTCATTAATTTCTTCAAC
>Ga0102810_1000702_pt1 | contig 12364 bp, 6 predicted proteins | sample ColrivemetaGS573_FD_84506 | JGI IMG/M metagenome (GOLD analysis project Ga0102810, IMG submission 84506) | Estuarine microbial communities from the Columbia River estuary - Ebb tide ETM metaG S.573 | ecosystem: Environmental > Aquatic > Marine > Intertidal zone > Estuary | place: USA: Columbia...
AAATAGCGGTATTATCTCTTTATCATTATTGGTCACTTCTATTAAGCCTTCATAATGGGAAATGTCATTTAATTCTATTTCATGAATTGCAGGGTGTTTTTTGGCAACTTCAACAAGCGTGTTATAATCATCTGTATGTGAAAAAAGCCCTTCTTCAGGATTGTTATTTGGGTCATTCATTTCTTCGGTAGTTACTAAACGAAACGATCCATTTTCACCAAACTGTTTGCTAAACTTATTTATAGCATATTTATTAATATCTGTATTGCCGGTCAACGCCATTAAATACCCAACATCATTTAATTCTATATTATCCAATAAGGTATCCGAATAAATATTGGAAGTCATGGCTTCTAACCCAAGCTCTTTGGCTTTACTAACATTACTTTCGTTGCTATCGATTAAAACGACGTGTCTTCCGTGAGATTCTAGATAATGTCCCAATAAACGAGGAACTTTTGAAGCGCCTATAATTAGAATACCTTCAGACTTCGTTAAGAACACACCAACAATTTTAGCAAATAAGCGCGCCGTAGTCGCGTTTAATAAAACAGTTCCCAGCACGATCATAAACACCAATGGGGTAATGTATTCAGCGCCTTCAACGCCATCTCTTATAAGTTTACTTCCGAAAAGCGAAGCAATACCAGCAGCAACAATTCCTCTTGGTCCTACCCAACTGATAAAGAGCTTTTCATTGAGTTTTAGTTTTGAGCCAGCTGTACTCAAAAAGACAGCTAAAGGCCTTATAATAAATACAACAATTGCAAAAAGTACTGCCGTTTTCCATGTATAAAGCAAGAGTAAATCTTCAATATTTATATTGGCTGCTAATAAAATAAATAGGATCGATATTAGTAACACACTCAAAGACTCCTTAAAATAAAGTAACTCCTTCAGGTTTTCTAACTTGCCATTTCCTAGCACCATACCCATCACCACAACCGCTAATAAGCCGGATTCATGAGCAAATACTTCAGATTCAACAAACACGAGTAACACCGTGGATAAGGACACGACGTTAAGTAAATAATGTGGTATGAATTTTTTGTTAATAGCAAAAGCTAGCGCGTGTGCAAAAGTAAATCCGAAGGTGGTTCCAAATAGAATGATTTTTCCAAACTCCATAAGTGCGGTTTTTGTAAACCCGGCATCTTCACCAACACTAATAAACTCAAAAACCAATACGGCAACTAAAGCACCTATGGGGTCAATTAAAATGCCTTCCCATTTTAACACGGCTGATACATCTTTCTTTAACGGAATATTTCTTAAAATGGGTGTTATTACCGTTGGGCCAGTAACTATGATTAACCCCGAAAACAAAAATGATAATTCCCAGCTTAAATTAAAAACCAAATGCGCTACTATACCTGCTCCAAAAAAGGTAACAGCCGAACCAAGTGTAATTAATTTAGTAATTACAGGCCCTACATTTTTTATCTCTGATCGCTTTAAGGTCAGTCCGCCTTCAAATAGAATAATACTAATGGCTAACGAAACAAAATAATATAAACCATCTCCAGGAAACAATCCTTTTTTTCCATTCCAAATAGGTTCTATCCATTTGGTTCCATCCTCTGATAAAAATTCAGCAGCAATTGGCCCAACTAATAAACCAATGAGAATTAATGGTAAGATGGCTGGAATTTTAAATTTCCATGCTACCCATTGTGCAAGTATGACTAAAATGATTATTCCTGCTAATTCTAGCATTTAATTTGTTTTTTGTGAAATTAATTAATAATTGGAATTTTTTAAGTATCTATTCTTTTTATCGTTTAAGAGTTTTAAAAAAATACTATCTTTCAAAACGGAACTAATATGATTCACTAAGTATTGTCATTAAAACCTTTTCATACCATTGGAATTGGTGTAACCTTTTCTCCTAATTTAAAAGCTAATATTTTTGAAGCTTCAAGGCTTGCCGTAATGTTTCAAAGTAAATTGGTGCTTATTCATGTTGGGACAGAATCCGCTGAAAAAATGGAACAGTTCCAAAATATCTTAGAACCATTTATAAAGCAGTCTTTAGATTATAGTATTGTGTTTAAAGCTGGAGATCCTGTAGATGTGATTTTATCGGTTTCTGAAGAAAAAAAAATAAACCTATTAATTTTAGGTGCCTTAAAACGAGAAAACTTTTTAAAGTATTATGTTGGTTCCATTGCTCGAAAAATAACGCGTCAAGCAAACTGTTCTGTATTATTACTCATAAACCCCTCTGTTGTTAGAATGCCATGTAGGCATGTTGTTGTCAATGGATTAAAAGATCCTAAAACGAAGCATACAATAGCTTCTGCTTTTTATGTTGCAAGCAGCCTTGGTGCTGAAAAAATAACCATAGTGGAAGAAATAACGGAAGATAAGGTAACCGTGAAAGTAGATGACGATAAATCCCTTAGAAAAGCAGCTATTTTGAAGGAGCGTTTAAAAATGCGAGAGACTTCAAGGGTAAATGCTATTATTGAAAATATCCCTAAAGATTATACACAAGATATTGCTATTAAATCGCAACCTATTTTTGGAAAGCAAGGCTATTCTATTGGGCATTATGCGCAAATCTCAAGAGCTGATTTATTAGTAATGAACGCGCCCAGTAAAATGACTTTTTGGGATAGACTATTTCCACATGATATTGAGCATATTTTAACCGAATTACCAACTGACGTGCTAATTATTCAATGAGTCCAAAAGAGAATAAAATAATACCTTTTATAAAAGCGATACCTAAAAATATTTTTTCTGGTTTTGTGGTAAGTCTTATCGCATTGCCTTTAGGTTTGGGGCTTGCTATGGCCAGTGACGCGCCTCCTATTGCTGGAATCATTGCTGCTGTTGTTGGTGGTATAACCGTTTCTTTGCTGGGAGGAAGTCATGTTACTATTGCTGGACCTGGAAATGGTTTGGTGGGCGTGCTTTTAGTTGCCATCACGACCTTAGGAATTGAAAGTGCCTATGCTGCCATAATCTGTTCTGGAATACTATTGCTTATTTTAGGTTTTTTACGATTAGGGAAACTCGCTGATTTTTTTCCGTCTTCAGCCATACAAGGTATGTTGGCTGCTATCGGACTTATAATTCTTGGGAAGCAATTTCACATTATGATGGCCCATAAAATTGCGCGTGAGGACACTGTAGATTACCTTTTAGAGATTCCATTTACAATTAATGATGCCGTTCATTATAGGGATACAGGGTTAATATACGCAGCTGCCGCTGGTGTTATTAGCCTATTAATTATGGCATTCTACTCAAAAATTAGAAACAAATACTTACAGCTTATTCCTGCGCCAATGTGGATCGTTATTTTATCGATTGGATTTAGTTATTATTTTGAACTCATTGTGCTTGAAGGCAACCCAATAGCTAATAATTATATGATTTCTGGTATTCCAGAATTTTCAGAAATTATTTCACAAATCCCTACGGTAGATTTTAGTAAAATAGGAAGTTTGCCTTTTTGGTCCAGTGTAGTTGCTCTTACTTTGATTGCTAGTATCGAGTCTTTATTAAGTATTAAAGCTGTAGATAAACTCGATCCTGAAAAAAGAAGAAGTAATGTCAATAGGGATTTAAAAGCACTTGGTTTAGCAACAGTAGGAAGTGGGTTTTTAGGTGGATTAAATGTAGTGACTGTAATTGCTAGAAGTTCCGTGAATGTTAATAATGGAGGAAGCAACAGATCGTCTAACTTTTTTCATGCTCTATTTTTAGTGGTTTTTATTGTGCTATTTAGCACACAATTAACGCGTATTCCGCTTCCTGCATTGATGGCAATATTGGTATACACTGGTTATAAATTAGCTTCACCTGGGAACATTAAAAACAGCTTTAGAATTGGAAGAGAGCAGCTGCTCATATTTTTTGTAACACTTATTGTAACGCTTAAAATTGGATTAATCTCTGGGATTGTTTCTGGGGTCGTAGTCACTTTTATAATTCATATTTTCATCAATAAAAGTCTATCTCTTTTTGTGAGAAATTGGCTGAAACCAAATGTTTTAATGTATAAAGAGGAAGATGTTGAAGGAAGTTATTACGTCAGTGTAAAGCATTTTTGTAGCTTTTTAAATTATTACAGATTAAAAGAAAGATTAAACGCGGTTCCTGAAAGTCAAGATGTAATTGTTGATTTTTCACTTTGCGAATTTGTTGATCATACCGTTATGGAAAACCTTAACAATTATCAAGAGCTTTTCGCTAAACGCGGAGGCTATTTTGAAGTTGTAGGATTAGATCTTCATGATACAGATTCAAAACACCCTTTTGCTCTAAGACGATTACTCCCTGTGCCAAATTTAATTAAGAAGAGCTTAACCAAAAGACAAACTAATATTGAAAATTTAGCGCGCGATTATGTCTTAAGTTATTTCGATAAAAAAGAAAAAGAGGTTTCCTTTTTGAATCATTTTTTATTTTTTAGAACCAAGAAAATCAACCATATTAGCAATCAGTTAGCTGCAGAAAACAAGGACTTAACCATGTTTGATATTGAATTTTCTGAAGGCGAATTTATTGCAAAAGAAGTGGTACGTACTACAATGTTATTTATTAAATTAAACAAAGCCATTCCTGAGTTTACTCTAGATAGAGAGGGCTTTCTTGAAAAGGTATATGCCTTTGCTGGTTTTAAAGATATTCCCATTCAAAATCACGAAGATTTCTCCAATCGCTTTTATCTACTTGGTGAAGACGAAGAAGCTATTAAACATTTTTTTAATGATGACATCACGCATTTTTTTGAAAGTAATCCGTATTATCATATTGAGTCTAATGGGGAGGGCTTGCTAGTATTTGGTAAAGAAAGATTGGCGAGTATTAAAGAAATAAAAGCCCTTTACGATTTTGGAAAGCGATTAAAGCATGTTGTTTCTTAATATAATCATAACATTTTTTTAGTTAGTCACCTATTTAGTAATTTGCAATTCTATGAATCTATATCCCATAAACGCCGGAAATTTTAAATTAGATGGTGGTGCCATGTTTGGCGTGGTTCCTAAATCTTTATGGTCAAGAACCAATCCCGCTGATGCAAATAATATGATTGATATCGCAGCACGTTGTTTGCTTATTGAAGATGGAAATCGCCTGATTTTAATTGATACCGGTATGGGAAATAAGCAAAGTGATAAGTTTTATAGTTACTACCATCTCTGGGGAGATGATTCTATCGATAAATCATTAAAGGCGCATGGTTTTCATCGCGATGAAATAACAGATGTGTTTATGACGCATTTACACTTTGATCATTGCGGAGGTAGTGTGCAGTGGAATAGCGACAAAACGAATTACGAGACTGCATTTAAAAACGCTCATTTTTGGAGTAACAAAGACCATTGGCAATGGGCAACACAACCTAATAAGCGCGAAAAAGCTTCGTTTTTGAAAGAGAATATTTTGCCTATGCAAGAAAGTGGACAATTGAAATTTACAGCCTTGCCAGTCAATGATATTGTAACCGATTCGCAACTGGGTTTTGATATTTTCCTTGCTAACGGGCATACCGATAAACAAATGATTCCTATGATTAATTATAAAGGGAAGGTCATTTGCTTCATGGCAGACTTACTTCCCACAGTTGGTCATTTACCTATCCCGTTTATAATGGGATATGATACAAGACCATTATTATCGCTTGATGAAAAAGAAAAATTTCTAAAATTGGCAGCAGATAATAATTATTACTTATTTTTGGAACACGACGCACATAACGAGATTATTACAGTAAAACATACAGATAAAGGGGTGCGACTTGATACTATATTTACTTGTAATGACATTTTTAAATAAACAAACACATTTTATGAAAATTATTAAATCCTTACTACTCTTTAGTAGCTTAGCATTAGTTGTAACTGGATGTGGTCCAGGGGCAGAAATTTTGTCAACGCCTATTGAAAACATTGATTCGATTTCTTTAAAAGAAGCTGATTTAACCGAAAACGAAAAACACAATTGGGGTCATTTAGACCTTGTAACAGACACTATTCCTGGAATGAGTGTTGATAAGGCTTATGCTGAAGTTTTAAAAGGAAAATCAGGGAAAACAGTAATCGTTGCGGTTATTGATTCTGGGATAGATATCGACCATGAAGATTTTGATGGTGTCATTTGGACAAACAAAAAAGAAATCGCTGGAAACAATAAAGATGATGACAACAATGGATATGTTGATGATATTCATGGATGGAATTTTCTTGGTGATGCCTATGATGAGCAATTAGAATTTATTCGATTAGTTGCAAGCGGCGATACTAGCGATCCAAGATTCGAGGAAGCGCAAGCTAAATATGATGAAGATTATGGAAAAGCAATGGCGAACAAAGAGCGATATGATCAAATTTATCAGCAAATAAAAGGTGCAAATGAAGTATTAACAGCTCACTTTAAAAAATCTGATTATACACCAGAAGAAGTGGCTGCAATTGAAACGGAAAATGAAGAATTAAAAACAGCAATGCAATCTGCAAATTTTGTTTATGGTAATGGAATGAAGTCATTAGCAGATGCCGAAAAACAAATTAAAGGTGGTGTTGATTATTTTACTGACCAAGTAAATTATAACTTGAGTAAAGATTTTAAAGGAAGAACAACTGGAGATAACCCAGACGATTACAATGATAAACCTGGTTACGGAAACGGAAACGTAAAGCCAGTCAAAAAATCTGAAAGTCATGGTACTCACGTTGCGGGAATCATTGCTGCTGTTCGTAACAACGGAAAAGGTGCAAATGGTGTTGCAGATAATGTTCAAATTATGAGTATTCGTGCGGTTCCTAATGGTGATGAATATGATAAAGATGTTGCTAAGGCAATCCGTTATGCAGTAGATAATGGTGCGATGGTTATTAATGGTAGTTTTGGTAAAAGTTTCTCACCCCATTCTGATTGGGTTAGAGATGCTGTTAAATATGCAAGTGATAACAATGTATTGTTTGTTCACGCTGCAGGTAACTCTGGCGAAGATGTTGATGTTGCTCCTAACTTTCCAGATGATAATGTGAACTATGTAGAAGTTGGTAACACATATATTAGAGTTGGTGCTTTAGCGCCAAAATATGGTTCAAAAATGGTCGCTGGTTTCTCAAATTATGGCAAGAAAAATGTAGATGTCTTTGCTCCAGGAGCAAGCGTTTATTCTACTACGCCTGAAAACGAGTATGACACAAAAGGAGGAACGTCAATGGCTGCTCCTGCTGTCGCTGGAGTCGCAGCATTAATTCGTTCATACTATCCAAAATTAACGGCTGCTCAAGTAAAACAAATTTTAATGGATTCTGGATTACCTGTTACAACGAATGTCGTTGTTGGTGGTGACGCTGAGGATGTTAGACCGTTTGGAGACTTGACAAAATCTGGTAAAATGGTAAATGCCTATAATGCATTAATTATGGCACATCAATTATCAAAATAATTATCTATAAAACTCAAAGGCACCTGTAAAAAGGTGCCTTTTTTTTTAAACAATTTCATCATGAAAAAATTTATTTTATTTGTTTTTAGCATTGCTCTTGTGTCTTGCGGAACTACAGCTCAAACCTCAACGACGTCGGTGACCACATCTAAATCAACCTATTGGCAGCAGCATGTTGATTATAAAATGGAGATTGATATGGATGTTAATAATTTTCAATATCAAGGCAATCAAAATTTGATTTATACCAATAATTCACCTGATGTTTTAACGAGAGTGTATTATCATTTATACTTTAATGCTTTCCAACCCGGAAGCGAAATGGATGTTAGATCAAGAACAATTGAAGATCCTGATGGTCGTGTAGGGGATCGCATTAGTAAATTAAGTCCCAATGAAATAGGTTTTATTAAAGTGACGTCATTAACTCAAAATGGAACTGCTTTAAATTATGAAACCGCAGGAACAGTATTAGAGGTTGACTTAGCGCAGCCTATTCAACCTGGTGAAAAGGTGACTTTTGACATGGTTTTTAATGCTCAAGTTCCTATTCAAATCCGTCGTTCAGGAAGAGATAATAAAGAAGGTATTTCACTTTCAATGACACAATGGTATCCAAAATTAGCAGAGTATGATGATGAAGGATGGCATGCTGATCCATATATTGGTAGAGAATTTCATGGCGTTTGGGGAGACTTTGATGTGAAACTTACTATTGACAAAAAATATGTCGTAGGCGGAACTGGCTATTTGCAAAATGAGGTTGAAGTCGATGGAAATAAAAAGACATTACACTACAAAGCACCAAGGGTTCATGACTTTACTTGGGCTGCAGATCCCGATTATATTCATGACACGATGCAAGTGCCGAATGGCCCATTACTACATTTTTATTACCAAAATGACCCTGAAATTATTGAAAACTGGAAAGCTTTACAGCCAAAAACAGTTGAACTCATGCAATATTTTAGTGAGCATATTGGGCGGTATCCTTATGATCAATATTCCGTCATTCAGGGTGGAGATGGTGGAATGGAATACGCGATGTGTACGCTTATTACGGGGAAACGTAAACTTGGAAGTTTAATTGGTGTAACCGCACATGAATTAGCGCATACGTGGTTTCAATTTTTGTTAGCAAGTAATGAGGCTAAACATGAGTGGATGGACGAAGGGTTTACAAGCTATATTAGTGATCACGCTATGAATGAGATTAATGGTGCTAATAGTGCAAACCCTGCTGCAAATGCGTACAAAGGTTATATCTATTTAGCGAATTCAGGAAAGGAACAACCTCAAACTACACATGCCGACCGCTATAATTTTAATCAGGCTTATGGTATTTCTGCATACAGTAAAGGCGAAGTTTTTATGGCGCAACTTGGCTATATAATTGGAGAAGAAAATTTAAAGAAAACGATAAAAAAATACTTTAATGACTTTGCTTTTAAGCATCCAAAACCAATGGATATTATTCGTTCTGCTGAAAAGGTTTCTGGTTTAGAATTAGATTGGTATTTAATGGATTGGACACAAACCACAAATACAATTGATTATGCGGTTAAAGAGATAAATGAAATGGAAAATGAAGTTACATTAGAACGTATAGGATTAATGCCAATGCCTATAGACTTAACCGTGACTTATGCCGATGGTTCAACCGAAGACATTTATATTCCTTTGCAAATGATGCGTGGCGAAAAACCAACATCAGCAACGGTAATACCGGATTGGGCCTGGGCCTATCCTACCTATTCTTTTAAGTTAAAAAAGCCTGTAGCTTCTGTTCAAATTGACCCTAAAGAAATGATGGCAGATGTTGATAAAGCAAATAATAAAAAGTAAATAATTGATTTAATAAATTACCAAAAACCGCTTAATGTTTCATTAAGCGGTTTTTTTAATACCACTCTTCGTTTTTATACATTTCTGTTTTTGAAGCGCGCTCCCTATTGTTCAATTTTAAATGTGTCGCATCTAATTGTTTGTTTCTAAAGCCTAATAAATGAAATAATGATTTTGCGAAAAACTTGGTCACTTTTAAGTTTACTAACAGCGCATTTTTATCTTCATTTTCCCAAGAAACTCCTGGTAACCAAGACAATAAATTGTCAACTCTAAAACGTCTTAAAAATACGGAGAGATTTAAAAAAAACGGGGTAATATGTTGTATTAAAAAAAAGCCTTCTTGCCCTTTAGATTGGTAGAGCGGCATGAATATCTTAGCCTTGTACTTGGCTTTAACTGGTTCTCCATTACTAATCGCTAGAACTGTGTGGGCATTAATATCCTGGAAACTTTTAAAACCATCTTCCATTGAAAAAGATTCGTCTATTTTGATTTTATGCAAATAAACAACCTCAAAAATATCCAATAATCCTTGTGATTCTGTTTTAAGACGATTGTAATGAGCCGGGAAGTCTATAACTTTTTCCAAAGCAATAGTTTTCGAATACACCAGGGTTAAGTAAATGAATGATATACTATTAATTATAGCCTTTACATCTTCATGCTGACCAGATTCAAAACCAAGGGAGACATAACCCAATTCATTGATATAGCTTAAAAGTGGTCCATTAAGATACTCTTCGATACCTAGTACAATCGGAACCGGAAATAATTTTGAAAAATTTCTATTAATTATCGCATCATTTATGGTTATAAAGGGAAGTGTTTTACTCGAGGTTGTATGAATATCAATAAAATAAAATGGACCTGGATCAGATTTTAAAATATCATTAAGAATATAGAGTAATTCTTTTTGCTCCCTCTCTTCTTCATTTAAATTGGTTTTAGTTTGCAGATCCCTTAATCTTTCCTTAGTCCAAATACGGTTTAAATCCTCTACTAAATATCGTTGATTAGCCTCTAAGGCTTTTAAATTCCCTGTAAATCCATAGACAGTTCCGTTTATATCATCTTCTACTAGTTTCCCGAATACATCTTCTAGTGCATGAACACCTGCCGGTTCATTGCCATGAATTCCTGCAAAAAAAACAACAGATGGCCCTGATACTTTACCTTTTATTTTACCAATTACCCTATTAATCATTGTTGGCATTGGTTTTGAATGACTGCATGTCGAAATCATATTGTTTAAAAATCATTTGAAGTAATAATACCTATTAATTTATTTTTTCTGATCACAGGAAGACAAGTAATATCATGCTTTTTCATTAATTTCTTTGCGTCAACTATAGACATTTCTTCTGATGTTGTAATAACCGATTTCACCATAAAATTTTGAACCGATTTTGTGCTTTCTTCAATTTCATTTATATGCTCTTTTACATCTGACCAACTCAGAAGTCCAATTAAATCTTTTTCGCTATCAATGACTGGCATATGGTGTATTTTTTTCCAAACCATCATATGAATAACCAATTCTAAACTGTCTCTTTTGTCTACCGAAAAAATATCGGTGTTCATAATGTGATGCACTTTCTGTTCTAGCTGAAATGACGTGTTCGTGTTTTTATTCAATGTTTTCCATGTCGCTACGGGATAATCGCGATCTTGTTTTAAATATAAATTTTCCGTCAACACCTGTAATGCTTCTTTTCGCTTTTTAGACTGCATAAGGTTTCTATAACTTTTCACAATCCACTCTGAGCCATTATATGCCTGTACTCTGTTTTTAATAATCGTTAAGTAATACTCAGCATCTTTAGGTGAAATGCCATAGCTGTAAAGGCCTCTATAGGCCATTGGTAATAATTCATTTAAAATTAAATCTTGGCTTGACACTATTTTGTTGTTCCAATTAAACTGGGCAGACATACCATAACGCGCAGCGCTAAAAAAGTTAGATTTAGCATCTTTAAAATCCATGATTTTATTGATGTTGTTGTACTCTTTCGGTCTACCGGTCATGACGCCAACCCAAAACATCATATTGGCAATTTCATCTACCATAGAGGGTCCAGATGGCAGGTATCGGTTTTCTATTCTTAAATGTGGTTTTCCATCACCAACACCATAACACACCCTATTCCATCGATACACTGTGCCGTTATGTAAACTCAAGGCTTTCAATTTAGGAATCTCGCCGTCCTTCAGCATTTCAACACTATCTTTAACAAATTCTGATGTGACTAAACTTCTAAAACGCGAAATATTATCCTTAAAAATATCTGTTATAGTGCCTGTTTCCCAATGATTACCAAAACTAACTCTGGATTGTTTTTCATTTAATAAAAAAGAATTCGCTCGCGTGTCAACACTTTGGGTAAAAAGCGCAATTCTGGTTTCGCTCCATAGCTCCTTCCCAAATAATATTGGTGAATTAGTACCCACGCTTAAAATAGGTCCAGAAATCGCTTGTGCCCAATTATAACTATCAATAAAGTCGTCTGGGTTAATTTGTAAATGAGCTTGAAAACTTGTATTACAACCCTCTAACATCACTGAGTTATGTAATAAATTTAATTCATCAACCCCTTTAATATGAATATTAAAATCTTGCTTTCTGGAAGCCTTTATAGCTTCATTTAACACAGAATAGCGTGGGATAGGCGTCATGTTTTCATTGCCAATATGCTTAATTGAAAGCGTTGGTAAAATTCCCGTGAGTACCACTTTTGAATCATGTTTACTCGCGGATGTTTTTGCTTTTTGTAATAGTGTTTTAAGCTGATTGTGTAGTTTAGAAAAACAATCGTCTTTAAGCTCAAAAGGATCGAGGTTTATCTCTAAATTATAATTTCCTATTTCAGTTGTAAAATGAGGATCATTAACATCTTTTAATATTTCTAGTGCATTATTATTTGGTAAAAACTCATTATCAACAATGCAAAATTCCTGCTCTGCCCCTATTCTTATGGGTGATTTTTCAATCATCCCTTCAGAAATCATGAGTTCAAGAGCCTCAATATCTTTAGTGAGTTGGTGAATGTAATTTGCCTTATCCTCTTTTGTTGTTAAAAGTGTAACATGTAAGTTTCCCAT
>Ga0102810_1000705_pt1 | contig 12322 bp, 4 predicted proteins | sample ColrivemetaGS573_FD_84506 | JGI IMG/M metagenome (GOLD analysis project Ga0102810, IMG submission 84506) | Estuarine microbial communities from the Columbia River estuary - Ebb tide ETM metaG S.573 | ecosystem: Environmental > Aquatic > Marine > Intertidal zone > Estuary | place: USA: Columbia...
ATATCGGGTTCGCCACTCAACAGATGGGCGAAGCGGCCTTCTTTCTGACCGGGTTGCCGGGGCAGGGCGGCTACCATTGGCGGTTCGTTCTCGATCAGGTGGCTCAATGCAAACTGAACATCATCGAGATCGTCAAAATCAAACAAACGGTGTGAGTTGGTCTTTAGCTCCCTGAGGGTTTGCGGGCCGCGTAACATTAATACACACAACAGGGCGATACCTTTGCTGTGCTGCTTGAGTACCTTGTTGGCGAGGTGCTCGTATTTTGGCGCACGGGCGCCCCATTCTTCGCGCACCAGGCCAAGTGCTTCCAATTCGCGCAACGTGTGTCCTACTTCACCCTCGCTGTAATTGACAACCGGATGGCGGGAAGACTTCTGGTTGCAGGCATTACGCAGCGCGTTAAGCGTTAACGGGTACTGGTCGGGGGTGGTCTCTTTTTTTTCCATCAGGCAGCCAAGCAAGCGTACCTGGGCGGGTGTCAGTGTGTTCACGGCAGTACTCCGTTTGTGATGAGCTTTATTCTACCGTAAACGCCGGCGCGGGCGAGACTGGCCGGGGACTTTCACCCGCAATAGCAAAACACCCGGATGGGTGCCTTGTTACTCGGCTTTTTCGTCTGTCCTGATGCTGATGATCTCTTGTGATCCCACGAATACTTCACCGGTTTGGCCGTGAATGGATATCACATCACCCATCTTTATTATGTGTTGCGGTTTGCCATCCTGATCAACCAGGGTCGCCTTGTCGGCTTCTACCCGCAGTTCCGGCGCACCCAGCACGGCACTGTAGGGTCGGTCTTCAATGCCGTGTACACAGACCGCCGCGTGCGAAGTAGAACCGCCTCTTGCAGCCAGCAATCCGCCGACCGACAGGATCAACGGAATCTCATCGGGTACCGGGTTTTCCAGCACCAGCAACACGCCATCAACCTCATCTTCGCGTTCTGCGACAGCGGTATTAAGCTGTTTAACGTCCTTTTCATTAAAAGCGACCAAGCCTCTGAAGGCACCGCCGCTTATACCGATGCCGTGTCCGCATGCCGTGCCCGGGTCCTTGAAGGACCGGTGGCTGAACTGCAGGTTCATCTGCGCGCTACGGGCTTGCAGCACACTCAAAACGCCACGGTCAACGGTGAACTCGATCTCTGCATCTGAACCCAGGAATCGTCTTAAGCGGGCGCTGACATGGTTGAGTTGTCGCTCCAGCATGGGCGCGAGACTGTGCAGGCGCTGTACTGATTCAAATGATTTTGCCGCCGTTGTGCCGCCGACCAGATCATCACCGCAGGCACTGAATTTGACGTCACCGGTAAACTCGCGGAAGCCGGTGGTTTGCATCCGTGTATTGGGAATAACACCGGTCAGCGAAATGCTCATTTCATCGATGCCCGGTTGCAATTCCTGCCGGTTGGTCCGGTTGCCGGATGCCATTTGCTGAACAATGGCGGCGGTATGCCAGCCTTCACTTAATTTTTTGATCGCGCGGTATTGGCACGCGCGGCCCCGGTCCCATGAATCATGGACCGCGTGCAGGGCAGTTTGGAGTTGTAGTTCGGCATCATTGAGAATCTGTTCGAGTTGCTCGCCGTGACCGGCCTCGCGGATGGCCTCTTTGGAGGCTTCTACCACTTCACGCATGGCGACGCCTGAGAGACTGGTTTTCAATGACACGCCATGACGCCGTTTGGCTATTTCAACCAGGTCCAGCGCTTCGAGGTCAAGACCCCAGACAGCGGACGAAAATGATACGAGGAAGCGTCTGTAGGCGTCCCATGCGTACCAGTCATCATCCTGGGCGAGGGCTTCGGCAACTTCATCGGTCATGCCGACAAAGACCATCGTTGCCAGCATGCCCGGCATGGAGAAGACGGAACCGCCGCGTACTGCGAGCAATAACGGCGCCGCTGGATCGCCGAGACTCAGGTGGGTGCCCTCATTGTTGGCGATATCCTTTTCAAGGCAACGCACGTGCTGCAAGACTTCTCTTTCAAAGCGCTGCTGTTCGACATTCTGCAGGTTCATGCGGGGCAGTACGGTCGGTATGATAAAACCATCCCGGGTGGGTATGCCAAGATAGGCGATGTATATCAGCCCACTGCCTTTGCCGCCGTAACGTGCCTGCAGGCTCACGGCATCGCGGTTCTCCACCCGGTATTTGATGTCGCTGCGGTGTGACAGATGAACGAAATCCCAGGGATCCTCGCCGACGTTATCGGCACCCATTTCTGCAATCAGATCGAGGTTTTCAGCAATATAGGTGCGTGCCAGGTCGGAAAAGTGCACGAGGCTGTTGAGGTCGTGCATGGTGCGCTGGAAATTGGCCAACACAGCGCGCATTTCACCGGCGCCATAACCCAGGTGCTCGGCCATTACTTCGTAGGCGTTGCTGACACGATGTACAAGCCGGTGGTAATTGCGTTGAATTTGCTGCAGCACGTCGAGCAGTTCAGATGGGCTGCGAGCAGGATTGACCAGCATGGCGGACAGATCCCACAGTTCCCGCGAGAACAGGCCATCCCGGTCGAGATTGCCGGCGCACAGGTGCACGATGTGCAGACACTCGCCGAGCTTCAAACCATGCTCGGCATAGTCGGAGGCAACGTGTCTCAAGGCAAAAAACCCAAGTTCCTCGAGGATGCAGTCAAGCTGGTGCAGCAGGTAGCGTTGGGTAAAAAAGACCCCGCTGCCGGCCATGGACTCAAGTTCACGGCGAAGGCTGCAACTGCGCTCAAAGGCGGCAAGCTGCTGGCCGGTTTCGTATAACTCCAACAATTCATCGAGTGCGGCAAACAACTCATCCTGGTGGTCGTGCCGGATACGCGTGCAGAAATTATTGACCGCCGCGCGTGCGTCACTCTCAACTTTCCCAGCCGCAAAACCAGCGTCTCCGGGCAACGAATGCTGCATGTCTTTCAGGCTGGCTTCAAATGGTTCACTGGCCTGGGTGCTCCAGGCTCCATCGCGCAATTTGCTGACAAGACTGCGGATACGGTGCTGATAAACCCACTGGTTATTAGCATGAATACCTTTGGTGATTAATGATTCGAGTTCTTCTTCCAGTGTGTTGGTTGATTCACAGCGCACCAGTTCATTGGCGTAGGAGTCGCGCCATTCGGCCACACGCATGGCTATTTGTGAACTGCCCAGCAATTGCTCGAGATTGCTGATGATGTGTTTTACCAGTGCCGCAACGCCTTCCTGAGCGCGGGCTTTTTCATCGGCAGGGCCGGGTATCTCGCGGTCCGGGTCGGGGAATTCAGCCTCGCCCGTTTCAAGCCATTGCAGGTAGGCCCGCGACAGCTTGAGTGTGTGTTTACCCATGGCGTGATGGGTGCTTCGGCGTATTTCGTTGGTGATGGCGCTACCACGGACATGCACTTCGGCCAGATCAATGGTGTCCTGCCAGACCTCATCAATCAGCTTTGGCTGCGAAACAAGACCTGAAATACTGCGAACCAGGATACTCGTCGGCAGCCGTAAACGTTCCGCAAACGGGCCGTTCATAAACTCAGCCAACTCAAGGCGGACACGCGTGATTTCAGGCTTCAGGTTTTTGGCACCGGGCATGCCGCGATAGGAACTACTGCATAGACGCGCGACCAGGAAACGCAGCAGGTAAACCGCCTCGTGGCGGCTACCGCAATTGTTGAGGCGTCTGAGTAAGCGTGCCAGGTCGCGCAGTCGGGCCACCTGGATAGTCGGCATATCCTCGACATGGAGATGATAAATTTCACGTTCCAGGTCGATAACGTCACCATGCAGGCTCGCGTATTCCTGAACGATTGCGTCTGTGACCAACGTGCCGTGCGGCAGACGTATTTGCTTGACCAGTTTCTCCGTGTCGGTCCCCAGGAGATAAACCATCATATTGCCGCCGGTCTCATACGGCACAACGAGGGTATTCCGGGCTTTGAATATCCGGTGATTTGCGATCCCGAACATCTTGTGGCGCAAACCAAGGTGGGTCATTGTTTGGAGGTACTGCCGCAGCGTCTTTTTGCCGGTTTCTGCTGCACTTTCGCCATTGCCGTCGTTCAGGTAGGTCTCGACCAACTGTTGGTTAAGGGCGGTAATATATTCCCGTTCCGATACGGTGAAATCGCAGTCGGTGGTAGTCGTCACGCTCATCTCAGGGCTAGGGGCTTGGGGGGTGGTTTTCTTGTCCCCATCCGGTTCATCACTTTCGTGGTAAATGCCGGTGACTTTGCGCAAGGCTTCGTAAAGCGGCAGGTTCTGTGCCTCAAGCTTCTTGTTGACTTCCTTGAGGGCCGCTATGTAATCCTCAAAAAGACTGCCGTCTATGTTGACGCCCTGACTGCGCGCGAGACGTTCAATAATAACCAGCATTTCCTCGCGTAAAAACTCGTACAGCTCCTGACCACGTACGTGGGCCACGCCTCGGGCCATGGCCAGTGAGATGGACAAAATAGCGTTCATGCCCAGGTTCTGCTTGCGCTGCATCACATTGATTTCAGTCTCGGCGTCGGCATCGACTTTTAGTTTGCCGCGCCGTTGCGCTGTTGAAAGTTCCAGTTTAAGCAAGGCCCGGTCAATGTCGAACAGTCCCCATTCCGCTACGTTTTTATCTTCAAAAAGTGGTGCGGCAAACTCGTGTACGTGATCGACCGCGTTCAAACAACCCTTGCCGTTGTAGCGTTCAGTGCGTTTAAACAATTCCTGCAGCGCATCGTCGCCGGTCGCTTTAATCTGGGCACGCGTGACCTTGGGGTCAAATGAATAGACGCCGGGTTCTACTTCCACGAGCAGTTGGCTGTGCCGTTCTACGGCTTCAAGGTATTCGGCTTTTTCAAATGCCTCATCAATGAGATGCACGGCCTCGCCGGTGCCGGAAGATGTGCCAAGCGGTGTGGCGCCATGAAATGACAGGCGTACCCGGTTTTCGGGTTTAGACCCGGGTAGCGCAAAGCGAACATCGACGCCCACCGTGGGAATACCGGCGTTGGTAGGTTCCTCGCGGGCGCGGAGGCGTTCCACCATTGCAAAATCGAGCAGTTCCGGTTCCCTGACATCCTCTTCCATGACGCGTTCCATCTGCGTCGTAACGGCCTGGTATTTGACCAGACGCTCAGTATTTGCGCCGCCGCCGGCCTTCAGACCCAGCGCGTTGGTGGCCAGGGCAATGTGGGCTTCCATATCGTCGTTCGGGCTTTTCGAGCGGTGCGAAACGATCAGGTTGAGATCTTTACCCAGAGTGACCAGAACGGCCAGCAGTGTTTCGTAAAGTGAGCCAATCTGGTTGGCCTTGACCAGCACGGAATTGATCAGGCCCTTGTCTGCGGCCATCTCAATGGTGCGGTCATTGGTGGTAACGAGGTCATCACCAATGACCAGCAGGCGGTCGCCCAGTTTGTCCAGCAGTTTGTGCCAGCCTTCGTAATCGTCCTCGGAAAAACCATCTTCGATCGAGAGGATCGGAATATCGTATTCAAGGATCGCCTGTTCATAAATGGCCAGTATCGCGTCGCGGTCCATCACTTTTTTGGAGTGATCACGCCAAAAGAGATACATGCCGATGCTGTCGGGCACGTCAAACTCTTTGCGGTAGGCAATTTCGAGTTCGGACAAGGCGGGGTCGAGGGCAATGGCGACGTCAACGCCGGGGCGATAGCCGCATTGTTCAATGGTTTCCTTCATCATTACCCAGAGACGCAATTCGGGTAATTCGTACTCACCACGGTCGATATAGGGAGCAAGTCCGCCTTCCAGACCGATACCCATGACACGGCAGCCTTCGGCTTTTTCAAGAATTTCCTTGAGGCGGTTTTGCAGGCGCACGGTCATCTCCTGCGCCTCCTGGGAATCTACGGCACCGAGGATCAGGAACATAGCCTCCTGCATACTGATATTTGATTCCGGGTATTCTTTTTCGGTATGTACGCCGCCCATTCCGCAGTTACGGAATTGCCACGGCGCCCTGACGGTACCGAGGCGGGGACGGGTGGCTTCACGCATGCTGCGTTCCACAATACGTTGCTTGACGGAGGCGGCCATACCGGCCCAGCTTGTGGCGTCCGGGAGTGAAGCGACAGCATCACTGGCGCGTTTTTCACGACGTTGAAATTCGCGGTACTTGCCTGGATCGGCCAACAGGAAATCGAGGCCGGTGACCACACCTAACCCAAGCAGCAATCGACCGAGGTTGAGTATAAATGTGATGTCCTGAGTGAGCCCGACAGTCAGTAAGATCACGGCTACCGGCAATACGGCACGCGCTACCCTGAGACTCGCGCGCGGACCCGCGGCGGCGACCGCCAGGTTGTACGGTGCGTCGGGATAAAAATTAAGACCTTCGCGCTTGATACCTGTGGCCCGTCCATAGGGTATGCGTATGAACAAATGCAGCAGGTAGGGCAGTCGTTCCCGGAATGTTCCTGCGAGGCGCTCCTCTACGGTTTCCTGGATCGAATCGCTGAGCGCGCGCAGACGTGCCGCTTCCAGAAAATGGCCCATTTCATGCAACGCGATAGCGGCATGGAACACCATGTACGTGAACAACGCGGAAATGATGGTTTCCGGACTCAGGAAGATAAATTGCAACACGGCTTCGCGTGTTGTCGCCGTGTCGGGAATAGCCAACACAGAGGAAATAAAAGCAACGTGAAAGGAGACGAGGATATGGTTGGCGATAACCCAACCCTCTTGAAGATAGGATCTATCTCGCTTAATGCTCATAGGCGTTCAACCTGGTGGGACACCATTATTTTTGTTGTCTTGGGCAGGAGTGCGCCTGCAGCGATGACGATCACGCCCGTGAGTTTCAGGAAACTATATCTACACGTTATGGTTTCTACAATGATCTGGGTCATTTGCGGTGTCACACTTAACTGTTCAGCGCACTTTTTATTAACTTGTCAGGGCGCGTCGCTTGCGTATTGGCTAGCCTGTCAGCGTGCAGTCACCATGGTGTCGATGACTGGTCGGAAGTGTTGAAATAACCTGGTTAACCCACCCGGTCTGTCATTGTTTGATGACCGGGTGGGTTGTTCTTTCACTTAGCAATACGTGTCGATGCCGGCAGCGTTACAAGCCGGCCGGGGCGACATGCGGGATGCCTTTGTCTTGTGCCCACGCATTGATGACATCCACGTAGTTGGTCTTGATATCCTGCAGCTCTGCTTGCCGCTTGCTCCATTCGTTTTTCAGGTAGTCGATGCGGATCAGCGCGCCGCTGGTCACCGGCGCGCCGGTACCGTCGACCACATCCAGCAGAAAACGAATTTGTCCGGCCAGCATGGTTTCCCAGGCATCTTCGTCTTCGTAGGTCTGGTGCAGCACCTGGATAATCCGGCCATCCCATGCCTTGATTTGATCGACCGCGGCGGTACCGGTTTTTTGCAGGTCTTCGTCAGCAGGGTAGGTGGACATCAGCGATTCGATTTGCTGCTGTGATTTGCGCACGTCCTCGAGACTGGTGAGTGTGGCGCTGAGCAGATTGCCCAATTCGGACAGGCGCTCCGACCAGAATTGTATTTCTTCAGCGGTAGCGGTCACCCGCGGGTCGGTGACGATGTTGAAGGCGACTGTCTGAGATGCTTCACCGGCGGTCAACCGGGCGCTGTAATTGCCCGGTGCTACACGCGGTCCGTCGAAGCCCGCGAACAGGGTGATGTTTTCAGTGCACTTGAGGCCCTGGCTTTGCATATCCCAGGCCCACTTGTTTAAGCCCGCTTTGGCACCAGGGTATTTGAGTTTGAACGGCAGGCGCGGATCCATGTTACTGATCTTGCAGCGTTCAAAATCGCCTTCCTCACTGGAGTAACTGCGCACCGTGTTACCTTCGCTATCGAGAATATCAATACTGAGCGGGCCTTCGGCCTTCTCATCGAGATAATAATAAAGAGGCACGCCGTGCGCGGGGTTGGAGGCTTCAAATGTGCCTGCCGAGCCGGCACCGTGCTTCAATTCAGTCGGGCCGGGCGTGAACAGACGCAGTTGCTGGCCTGCGATGCCATTGGCGGCCTGGCGTACCACGAACAGGTCATCCAGCACCCAGAAGCCGCGGCCCTGAGTGGAGGCGACCAGCTTGTTGTGGCGCAGGGCGAGGTCGGTAATGGGTACCGGCGGCAGGTTAAGGTCGAGAGACTGCCAGTTTTCGCCGTCATTATAGGAAACAAACATGCCCAGTTCAGTGCCCGCATAGAGCAGGCCGCGCTGCGTTGGATCTTCCCGCACGACACGTACGAATGCATCGTCAGGCAAGCCCTTGTCGATACGTTTCCAGTGTTTACCCACATCGCTTGTTTTGTAGATGTAGGGTTTGGTGTCGCCCAGTTTGTAGCCGGTAACGGCCACATAGGCGGTGGCCTTGTCGTGCGGGCTCAGCTCGATGGCATTGATCATGGCTTCACCGGGGTGTTTGGGTGAAACATCTTCCCACGCGTCGCTGCCGTCGCGTTTGACATGCACCAGGCCGTCATCGCTGCCAACCCATATCAGGCCTTTTTCGAGGGGCGATTCAACGATGTAATAAAGGGTGTTGTAAAACTCCGCGCCGACATTTTCGGGTGTCAACGGGCCGCCGTTACGGCCTTGTTTTTCCAGGTCGTTACGGGTCAGGTCGGGGCTGAATTCAGTCCAGTTCGCGCCACGGTCCGTGCTGCGCAGAATCATCTGTGTACCATAATAAATTATGCTTGGATCGTGTGGGGATACCGCCACTGGCGCGTTCCAGTTGGCGCGGTACTTAAGGTCGCGCGAATCCATGCCGTAAACCATTTGCGGGAATGGAATGATGTACCGCGTGAGCTGGGTTGAGTGATCATACTCGGTCAGTGTGCCGTTGATGGTGGTGGCATAAATCAGTGTTGGGTTGTCAGGATCGAACGCAATGTGCGCGCTCTCACCACCGCCCACATCGAAGTAGTCTTCAACACCGATACCGCCGTAGAGGCTTTCACTGGCGATTCCCATGGTTGTGTTGTCTTGCTGACCGCCATAGATGCGGAATGGTTTGAGATTGTCCGTGGTGACGCGATAAAACTGTGAGGTCGGCTGGTTCATGATGCTTGACCAGGTTTCGCCGCCGTCAAAGGTGACGGTCGCGCCCCCGTCATTGCCGTTGATCATGTTTTTGTTATTGTCGGGGTTGATCCAGTGATCGTGGTGGTCGCCATGCGGCGTTGACCTTTTCTCCCAGGTTTTGCCGCCGTCGACCGACTTCATGAACGGTACGTTCAAGACATACACGGTGTCTTCGTCGACCGGATCGGCAGTGACGTGAATGTAGTACCACGCGCGCGTGTGCAGGACACGATGGCCATTGATCAACGACCAGCTTTCGCCCGCGTCGTCGCTGCGCCACAAACCGCCTTTTTCAGGTTCGGCTTCAATGATGGCGTAAACGCGGTCGGGGTTGCTGGCAGAAACATCGACGCCAATTTTACCGACCATTTCCGGCAATCCACCGGTCAGTTTTTCCCAGTTGTCGCCGCCGTCTATGGATTTGAAGATGCCGCCGTCAGTGCCGCCTGACTTGATGAACCAGGGTGTGCGGCCATGGTTCCACATTGCCGCATAAAGGATACGCGGGTTGGTCGGATCAAGGCTCAGGTCGCTAGCGCCCGTCTCGGCGCTGACTTTTAAAACATGCTCCCAGCTCTTGCCGCCATCGGTGGTGCGGAAAACTCCGCGCTCTTTGTTCGGGCCCCACATTTTTCCCTGTACAGCGACCCAGGCAATGTCAGCGTTCGAGGGGTGAATTTCAATTTGTGCTATTTGTCCGCTTTTTTCCAACCCGATATGGGTCCAGGTCTTGCCGGCATCGGTGGACTTCCACATGCCGTCGCCTTCACTGGTGGTCACACCGCGAATGGGTGATTCACCGGTGCCCACGTACAAAACATTGTTATCAGACTGGGCAACCGCAACCGCGCCAATGGTACCGACCTTGAAGAAATCATCGGAAAGGTTTTCCCAGGTAGTACCCGCGTTTTCGGTTTTCCAAACACCGCCACCGGTTGCACCCATATAGTAGAGCATGGGTTTGCCGGGTACGCCTGTGACCGTGGTCACACGGCCGCCGCGGAATGGCCCGACATTACGCCACTCCAGGCCTTCGAGTTGTTCGGTATCGACGCCGTCTGCCATTTTGGAAACAACCGGCCAGGACATCATGATCATGAGTGAGAAGACTAAAAAACTTCTTATGGTTTTAAGTAACATTGTTTTTGTCTCGTGGTGGAATGCAAATCCCATCATAGCCAGTTTGATAAAAAATGGAAGATGGGCGCCGGTATGAATTAATAATGGGCAAGAAATGGTGGGCGTGGTGGTGATGTAAAAAGTCCGAGCATTCGTTATAAAGGGCAGGGCGGGTAAAACAACGGGCCCGGAATAAAGGCGAATGCGCGACGTTTTCAGACTAGAATATGCTGTGCGTTTAAAAATCAGAAACACAATATTAATGGCACTTTCCGATGAAAAACCTTGTCACCCTTATCTTGGCCTCTATTTTGAGTAACTTTCCGTGCGACGCGTCGGCAGTAGAGATTATGCAATCGTCCGCGCTGGATTCGTTTCCCAATCCGCCGGCCGATCACGTCATTGCCTATGGCGAGGAAGCACTTCAGTTTGGTGAGTTGCGCTTGCCGGCTGGGCCGGGGCCGCATCCTGTCATGGTGCTGATTCACGGTGGTTGCTGGCTGGCCGAATATGATCTTTCTTATTTTCGTAAGCTCGCCGCCGCATTTACGGCCGAAGGCATCGCAACCTGGACCATCGAATATCGTCGCGTGGGCGACCCGGGCGGTGGTTGGCCCGGCACGTTTGATGATGTTGCCAACGGCACCGATCATCTCGCTGAGTTGGCAGGGCAGTTCAAGCTGGATTTGAACCGTGTTCTCGTGGCGGGGCACTCGGCTGGAGGTCATCTGGCTATTTGGCTGGGCAACCGGCCTGAGCAATGGCCGCAACGTGTACAGCCAGTATCGGTGTTGGCGCTCGCGCCTGCCGCAGACCTGGTTTATCTGCATCGTGAGAAGGTCTGCGCAGACGTGGTGGAAGGTTTGATGGGCGGCTCTCCGCAGCAGTTTCCTCAGAGGTACCAGTTGGCATCGGGTACGGCCCGGCTGCCGCTGCCCATACCCCAGTACATTGTGATTGGTAAGCACGATGAGAGCTGGGCGCCGGTCGGCCACCGTTACGTGGAATCAGCCCTTCAACTGGGGCAGTCCCCCACCGTTATCGTAGCCGCCGAGTCAGGTCATTTTGAAATGATCGACCCCGATACCAGCACCTGGCCGCTGGTACTTAAGGCCGCCAAATCGGCACTGCAAATAAATTAAACATCTTTCCTGCCAATAACTCATCCGGCGCCTAAGGCAATGATGCTGTTGGTGACCGGAAGGTCTCTGTTAACTGATTCAAATGAATCATAAAAATGATTCATTTGAAGGATTGTTAGGGGCTTTGTTCTGTGAGAGTTTAGCAATCGTGTCAGTGATCAGTGATTACTTTCCATTTTTCACGCCGGCTCCTTCAAGAGCATCTCATCGCATTTTTTGTTAAGGGCCAGACGTTCTGACAGTTAACTCCAGGAGTAACAGGATGAAAAAATTATATTTGGTTTGTTTAGTAACTGCAGGGCTGTTTCTTGCCCCAATGGCAATAGCAAAAAATGACACGCCGGGAGAGCTAGCCATCGTTAATGCTGGCGGTTGTGACATGACACAGGTCGCTCCTTTTGGAACCAGTTTGCTCGTGCGTTGGAGCTGGGAAGACGGAACGGTTCAAACAAAATTCGGTGGCGACGCGGCTTATATGGTCGTTGTTTCCGGGGATGGCGGAACGACCTTCACCGAACCGTTTGAAGTAGAGTTCGAGTTGGTGATGTATGTGCCGGGAACCCTTGCTGACGACTATTTTGGTCAATTGGTTTATCGATGCTCAAACGCTCAAACAGAAGAGTTGGGCAAATGCAATGCGGCAGTACTGGGTCTGCGTGATGCTATTTACGCGGCAGCAACTGAAGAAACTGGATTTTCAAGGGAAGAGATTGGGGCCAATATCACGGCAACCCGTGTTGGTGTCAACATTAAGGCGATGAACCCGGGCAAACAAAATGGCCGACAGAATTACCCCCTCGTCGACGTTTGTTTCATAGATATTTAAAAAACCGACAGACGCACTCTTAAAGCAACAGAAAACGCCCGGACGTGCCGGGCGTTTTCTTGTGAGTTAACCTGTCGCTATAGGTTGCTAACTGCGATCTAAGTCAGGCCAAATATTCTGTGCTAACCCTTGGAGTCGGTCGCGGAAGTGATGACCTTGCGGTGATAAACAGAGTAGTAGCGAAGCGCCCC
>Ga0102810_1000707_pt1 | contig 12319 bp, 6 predicted proteins | sample ColrivemetaGS573_FD_84506 | JGI IMG/M metagenome (GOLD analysis project Ga0102810, IMG submission 84506) | Estuarine microbial communities from the Columbia River estuary - Ebb tide ETM metaG S.573 | ecosystem: Environmental > Aquatic > Marine > Intertidal zone > Estuary | place: USA: Columbia...
GTTGCCCTGTGGATTGTTAAAATCTAGGTATCGCTCTGTTATACTTCCCTGCCTGTCTAAATAATACCTAAAATTATCTCCAGCTGGATCTTCCCCAGAATTATTTGTATACACGGCCCTTTCCTCTTGATCGCTAAGTCCGTCCAGACCAATATCTTGTTGGGTGCGGTGCTCAGCATTGGCGTCAAAAGCATAGACCAAGGATTGGGTCGCTGGAACTTTTCCCCAAGAAGAAGGGGCCACAAGGGCTTCTTGCCCTTCCAAAGGCAATCCGTTTTCATACTGCTTGCGGCCGTCTTTTAAAATGTCTTCTGAAATATTTCCGATATTCAATACCAGTTCGCCTCCATCACTCCCCACACCGTCTAGATACGGATCCATGACCCAGAACTGAACGAATTCAATATTGGCTTGTTCAAAATTTGTGGTGGTTAGTGGCCTCATAATGCCACCCCATTTCTGACTTTCCGAAAGGGCATTAAAATTGCCATTATTGTTATAAGGTCCTTTATTCTGCGGATAATAAGCCAAATCAAGGGTTGGATTTACTGTGGTTTGCCCCTGGGCAATGTCTGTTTGAGGAAATACCTCATCAATGAAAATACGCCTACTTGCTTGGGTAGAAATATCGTTATTATTCACTCCGGAAGGCCGTTGAAAGGTGTAAAAAATAGGATCAATGGTGTACCATGCCAATTTACCCCTGCCGTAACCATTCCTGAGGTTTTGAGGATCTTCAGGTGTAGCTCCGTATAAATTAGCACCGTCTGGTGCAAACTCTAAAGGCGTACTAGCCAGTGACCAACCCAAAGCGCTTCTAATATCTATTAATGATTGTGCTCCCTCAAAATCATCTAAATAAGTGGTTGTCTCTCCCCTGAAATCTGCATTTCTTGGTGCTCCAGGCGCTAAAAAGGCTACTTCTCCCCTAAGCGATAGCATAGAAGGCACGGCTGTTTTTACATTGGGTAGGTAATTGGCCCAACGGGTCAGAAATGGAAGTGAGGTGGTTAAATTGGTGTTGAAACCAAAAATGGTGTTGTTTACTGCTTCTGTACCGTAATTGGATTTCTGTGTGAGTGGGCGCTCATTGAGATTTAATAATGTTCCCCCTAAGGTGAAATTGTCTGAAAACTGGTGCATGACATTCACTCCAGTAAAACGCCTATTCTGTTGGCCAAACACCGCGTTGTCTTCTACTGAAATTTCAATGGGTACATTAGAAGCCTGTAAACTTGGATCCAATAGTTGTACAGAACCTGCAGTGTAATTCACCGTATAATCTGTGCCTTCTTGAAGCAGTCTGCCTCCTGCAGTAACTCGAACAGAGCCCCTAGGTACGTTCAAAGCGCCAATGGGAATACCATTAAAACCAGCTGATTTAAATTGTCCTTTTAAAATAAATTTGTTCTTCTCTGGCTGCTGTAATGCAGCAGCCTTTGTACCCTTATACAAAGATCTAAATACGTATTTTTTTTGATGTGCTGTGAAATTTTCTTCTCCCAGAGCGTCGTAATCTCCACCACCTAAAACCTTAAACAAGTGATTCCCAAAAGGCTCTACTGTGGTAAAAATAATATTCCCGTTTTCTGTATTGACTGTCTTTCCTGGCAAGAAATCAAAGAAACCATCACCACCCTCCTGCACATCTTGATAGGCGTTTAACCGGTCTAAATTAAAGACCTCTAATAAAATTCTCTCGTTTAATGGCTTGGGAGTCTGTGGCCAATTTGGGGCATTGTCTACTGGGGTAATATAGTTTCTTGGGCTTGGGTCTGCATAGATAATATTGAACCTAAAATCCTCTTGACTCAAAGAATATGCGCCTACCGGATAAATGTTTTTCATCATTAGGTCCCAAATAGGATCCTTTACTTGTGTAATATTACTTTTCAGCAATTTTACCACAAGGGTATTGTTTATAATGGGTTCATTGATGGTTGCATTACTACTTGCAGAAACCCCCCCATTAGCAAATTCTCCCACTTGATAGACTTTTCCTAAATAGGTATATTGAAAAGCCACCCCCAAAACCTCATCCGAAGACAGTTGCTGGTTCAGTGAAATATATCCCAAACTGGGATGAAAAGTAAAATCCCTTTGTTCGTCTAATTTTCTAGCATTTTCTAAAATAGCATAATCAAAACCCTGATTGGCCTTATAAGCTGGAATATCGAAACCTGCCTCTACAGTGGCTATTTCCCGAATATTATTGTTCAAAAACCCACCTCTACCCATACTTTCAGGGTTTAAGGCATTTTTCTCATTAGAGGGCAACAAGCTCGCTTCCGTAGTATAAATAAAGCCTGAAGCAGGCACACCCAAATGCCCCATTCTTGTTTTTTCTATAGCAGCTTCTCCTAAATCTTGAAGGGCCACTACATTTCTAATATTTAGTGTTTGTTGGGAGCGGTTGGTTACCCAAACTTCTATTCTGGTTATTTGCACCTGGCTGTTGACAAATGGGTAATCTGCTAATGCTTGGTCGTATTGGTCTCTAAAAAAATGGGACAAGAAAAAATGCTTGTCCTCTTCATAATCTAGTGCTGTTATGGAGAAATCTGTAAGGGTTCCGCCACCTCTAGCCATCACAGAACTATTTTGAGAGCGTTGTTCAGAGAGTACTGCAGTAATTTGGGTGCGACCAAATTGTAACTGTGTCTTTACCCCAAAAAGACTTTGTGCTCCAGTAATTAAACTACTGTTGAGGGGCATATTCACATTACCCACTTCAATATTCCTTAAAATATTGTCTGCGTTTGGATTAAAAAATTGGTCTTTGGCCGCATTGAGTGTATTAACCGCAGAGGGATCTTCGAGCAGTCCTTGGTTTTGGGCAGATTGAGCCAAGCCTCCTAGCCTTGTTTGTCCCAAGGTGTTTTTTGCATTGTCTAACAATTCATCTGGTGCAACACCCACCACGTCCTTCACTGTAGGAGGCACGTAGGCAATTTTAATCAGGTTTTGAAAATCAAAGGTTGCCTGAGTATCATAACTTGCATTCACTGAAAGCCGCTCTCCAATTTTTCCCATGAGATTTAAACTAATCTGCTGCTCAAAATCAAAAGACAAATTGCTTCTGTTTCTTGGAGACAGTGCGGGATTGTCATTTTTCTGCCATAAAATGCCCATATCTACTCCAACAGATCCTTGGGCGTCAAAGCTAATCTCGTCTCCCCCAAAAATAGTTTTTAGCAGGTCATTTTGCAGGCTAAATGTGGGCAAAAGGTTTCTAACAGATAAATCTGCCGCATTTTGATCTCCGCTCATAGCGGCTATTTTCTCCTTAAAATAGGCCTGAATATTTTCTTTTTCTACCATGGCCCAATAATCCTTTGGAGAAAGTACTAATGGAAGGTCAAATTGATAGCCAGACAGGCCACCTACAAGTTCATAGACTTGAAGGAGCTCGTTGTATTGGTATTTGCTAATCAATGAAGCAGGCAAAGGCAACTGTAAGTTTCCTTTAGATTTAAATAGGGTACTGTCTTGAACAGCAATGGTGTCTATGGGAGTAAACGGCAGTGATTTTTTTTGGGCAAATAAGCCGTTTGTTTGAAAAAAAAGCAAACAAAAGAGCCCAAAAAAAATGGGCTTTATTTGTTTCAAATTCTTTTTTAAAAAATAGGTCTTCAAAAGTGTTACAAACCTTTTAGCGTCTGCTTAATAATATCTTCTACTGAGAGGCTTGGGCTTGCTTTTAAAATTTTCTCTACCATCTTTTCAGATTGCTTTCTAGCAAAGCCAAGTACTTCCAATGCAGATAACGCTTCTTCTTTATTTGTATTGTCTAAAGGAGTAGAAAGTTCTTCTAAATCGTAAATTTTAAGGATTTTATCTTTGAGTTCAATAATAACACGCTGGGCTGTTTTTAGTCCAATTCCTTTAACAGATTGTATGGTTCCTACATTACTTGCTGCTATGGCGTCTCTCAATTCCTCTGGTGACAATGATGAAAGCATGGTTCTGGCTGTATTGGCCCCAATTCCTGAGACGGAGATAAGTAACCTAAAAATAGCCCGTTCAGAAACTTCCATAAAACCATAGAGGCTGTGGCTGTCTTCTTTAACCTGTAAATGGGTGTAAATAGACACCGCTTCCTCAGAAGGCAACAAGGAATAGGTATGTAGTGAAATATGAACCAAATAGCCTACACCACCACATTCCACCACAATTTCTGTGGGATTTTTTTCAACTAATTTACCCCTGAGGTGTGTGATCATCTGTTACGATTTAGCCATTTTAGCACGCTTTCTTTTTTCCCTTTCTTGTGCATCTATTACAGCTACCGCAGCCATATTGACAATTTCGTCTACACTAGCGCCCAATTGCAAAATATGGACAGATTTCCTTAACCCCATCATGATAGGCCCTATAGAGTCTGCACCATTGAGTTCTTTCATGAGTTTGTAAGTAATATTTGCAGATTCTAGGTTTGGAAAAATTAAGGTATTCACTTTTTTCCCTGCCAATTTAGAGAAAGGAAATTTCTCTTGGTGCAACACTTTGTTCAGCGCAAAATCCATTTGCACCTCCCCATCTGCTATTAAGTCTGGACTCTCCGTATGTAAAATACGTACTGCCTGCTTTACTTTATTTGCATTGGGGTGTGAAGAAGAACCAAAATTGGCGTAAGACAGTAAGGCTGTGACAGATTCAAAACCAAAAGTCTTGGCCACATTGGCCGTCATTTGAGCAATCTCCGCTATGGTTTCTGCAGAAGGATCTATATTAATGGAGGTATCTGATAAGAACATTGGTCCTCGCTCCGTAATCATAATATTGGTCGTAGCTACACGTTTCACTTTATTGGCCCTACCAATGACCTCAAGGATTGGTTTTACAACGGTCGGATAAGCCCTTGAATACCCTGAAATCATTCCGTCTGCATCTCCCATTAGCACCATCATAGCGCTAAAATAATTGCGCTCACGCATTTTAATTTCTGCCTGATACTGGGTTACCCCTGTCCTTCTTCTCTGTTCCCAATAAGAGGTAGCATAAGCATTTCGCTGAGCACGGGTAGCATTATCAGTAGGATCTATGATGTCTAAATCTGCCTCAAATTCAATCTCTGCTTTTAATTCTTCTATAATGGCTTTGTTACCCAAAAGAATTGGAATAGCAATCCCTTCATCATAGACAATTTGAGCCGCTTTTAATACGTCTAAATGATCGGCTTCAGCAAAAACAATTTTCTTAGCGTTCATTTTAGCCCTTGTATGTAGGAGACGCACTATTTTGTTGTCATTCCCAGAGCGTTGCATAAGGGCCTCTTTGTATTTATCCCAATCTTCAATGGGCTCTTTAGCCACACCACTCTCCATAGCTGCTCTAGCAATGGCAGGAGGAATTTCAGAAATAAGCCTTGGATCAAAAGGCTTTGGAATAATATATTCTCTACTAAAAGCCAATCTAGTTTCTCCATAAGCAATATTCACTTGCTCTGGAACAGGTTCTTTAGCCAAATCTGCCAAAGCTTTCACTGCAGCCATTTTCATAGCCTCATTAATTTTTGTAGCACGAACATCTAAAGCGCCTCTAAATATAAATGGGAAACCCAATACATTATTTACTTGATTGGGATGGTCCGAACGACCAGTGGCCATAATAATATCTTTTCTGGTATCCATAGCCAATTTGTAATCAATCTCAGGATCTGGATTGGCCATAGCAAAGACAATAGGGTTGTCTGCCATGGAAGTAAGCATAGACGGGGTCACAATGTCTGCCACAGATAGTCCCACAAAAACGTCTGCATTTTCCATAGCTTCATCCAAGGTGTCTATCTTTCTTGCTGTAGCAAACTCCTCTTTCTCTGAGGACAAATTAGGCCTGTCTTTTCTGATCACGCCTTTACTGTCTAACATGACAATGTTTTCTGCTTTTGCACCAAAGGCTTTATATAGTTTTGTGCAAGATACTGCCGCAGCTCCAGCACCACTGATCACAATACGCACCTTATCAATAGACTTCTCCGCCAAATCTAAAGCGTTTAGAAGTGCCGCTGCAGAGATTATAGCCGTCCCATGTTGGTCGTCATGCATGACAGGAATATCTAATTCTTCCTTTAACCTTCTTTCAATTTCAAAAGCTTCGGGAGCTTTAATATCTTCTAAGTTAATTCCACCAAAAGTAGGCGCAATAGTTTTAACTGTTTGAATAAAAGTCTCTATGTCCTTTGTGTCTAATTCTATATCTATACTGTCAATGTCTGCAAAAATCTTAAATAGCAAACACTTCCCTTCCATCACTGGCTTGGACGCCATAGGCCCTATATCTCCTAAACCAAGTACCGCTGTTCCATTGGTAATAACAGCTACCAAATTACCTTTGGCAGTGTACTTATAAACATTTTCAGGATCTTTCTCTATTTCTAGACAAGGCGCTGCTACGCCTGGAGAGTAGGCTAAGGCCAAATCTCTTTGAGTAGCGTAAGGTTTAGTAGGAACAATCTTAATCTTTCCAGGTTGAGGCTTGGCATGATACACCAATGCTTCTCTCCTAATTTTTTGTTTGCTCATAGTGGCTTATTTATCCCACAAAGGTAAGGGTATTATTCGTGAATTATCATTGAAAAAGGATGCAACTTATGACAAATTGCATCCTTCTTTAGTTTGTGTTTATAGCTATATTTACCAGAAAAAACCAACAAGAATAGTGGTTGCAATCAGTAAAATAATAGAGAGTATTCTGTAATTTTTAAACCAAGGCAAAGCCTTCAGTTCAATAGTTTCAGCGGTATAAATGGCTTTTTTGTAAGTATAGTCTGCCACTTTTTGGGCCTCTGGCAATCCGGTGGCTAAGCTCACCACAATATGAACAACAACAGCAATGACAAACAATAGATTGGCTTTTGCCAGGAAATGAAATTCATTTAATGAGGGCACTAAATCAATTGAGGCAGAAACAATCATGAAAATAGCAAATGCACCTCCAGCCATAAGACTGGCAAAAGCACCATGTGCGTTAGCACGTTTCCAGAATAAACCCAACACAAATGCAGCCACTACAGGTGGGGAAGTAAAGGCAATCACCAATTGCAAATAGCCCCATAATGAATCACTTACTTTCTCAATAAAAGGCACCCAAGCAGAGGCTAAGACTACAAGAACTAGCGTAGCTATCTGACCCACTCTGACCAATTGTTTGGAGGTGAGTTCTGGTCTAAACTGCTTTACAAAGTCCATTGTAATTAAGGTAGAAGCTGAGTTGAACGTAGCAGAAACACTAGACATCATGGCTGCCAATAAACCAGCTACAACCAATCCTAAAACACCTGTAGGTAATAATTTAAACAACAACACAGGATATGTCAGGTTAGGACAATCAGATAAATTTGCGCAAATACCGTCGCCCACTGGGTAATTTAATGAAGAAATATCTAAGTCATTAAAAAGTAACAGCGCCAATACTCCAGGCACTATCATGATAAAAATAACTGGTAATTTTAAAAGGCCCGCAAACAAGGCGCCCCATCTTCCGTGATTCAGGTTTTTTGCACCCAGCACCCTTTGTACCATAAACTGGTTGTTGGCCCAGAAATAGAATCCTAATAAAGGTACTCCTGTGAGTAGTCCCCACCAAGGCATAAAGTCGTCATTATTGGGACGTACTAAACTAAAGACCTCTCCACTATTGGCAGGAATAAATTTACCTTCCGCCAAACGGTTTCCAAAATTAACCTCTCCTGCGGCAAGCATATTGTCTAACTGAGACATCATGGCGTCCCAACCCCCTCCGAGTTCTTCGAAAGCAAAGAAAGTCAATAAACAGGATCCTATAACCAACAAAACGGCTTGAATAACCTCCGTTTGAATTACAGAATTTAAGCCTCCAGGTATGGTATATGCTGCTGCTGCAACAGCAAGTATAATGATAATAATAGTCGAGCTCACTTCAGGAAATAACAACTTTAGTACTATGCTACCTACATATAATCCAGCAGCTGTGTCTACCATAACATTTCCAAGGATGGTAATAAAAGAAAAATAATACCTGGATTTTTTATCATACCTGCGCTCTAAAAATTCTGGCATGGTATACACCCCAGATCTAATGTAAAAAGGCAAAAAGAATATGGCAAAGAAAATGAGCACTACCACTGCATACCACTCATAGTTGTATACATTTATATTGGTCTGAAAGGCATCTGAAGCCAAACCTACCAAAGTAGAACTAGATATATTGGCAGAAAATAAAGCGATCCCTACAATAGGCCATGTCATGGTTCTACCCCCTAAAAAATAGTCTTCTGAACTACTTCGCTTAGATTTAGAGATTCCGTAAATTACAATTCCCAATAGATATACAAGTATCACTGCAATATCTAACGTAGCTAATTCATTCATAAAATTTATCGCTTTTAAAAACACATAGCTGGTACGCTTTTTTGTGTGTATTGTTTAGGTTAATTCCAAATATATTAAGAAAATGTTAATCAATTGAAATAAAATCTTGCTTTAAGAAAAAAATCAACCCAACGAATTTAAAATTTTTGGTTCTGCAAAAAGTCAATATTGCGTTTAAAGCCCTCATATTTTGTCCTTTTAACGGCAGATTTTTTAAAAATCTGCGAAAACACCTCTTGGGTAATTTCTTCCCAATCTTTCTTGGTATTTTCAAGTAGTCTAGGGTCTGGATTAAATAAAGGTTCACTATGGGACTTTGAAAAACGGTTCCATGGGCAAACATCCTGGCAAATATCACAGCCAAATGCCCAATCTTGAAACTGACCAGAAACCTCTTTTGGAATAGCCTCTTTTAATTCAATGGTGAAATAAGAAATACACTTAGAACCGTCTACCTCATAAGGGGTTATGGCCTGAGTAGGACAGGCGTCTATACAAGCAGTACAAGTGCCACAGTGATCAGATGTAATAGGATCCTGAGGTAAATCTATATCTAAAACGAGTTCTGCTATAAAATAGAATGACCCCACCTGCTGGGTCAATAAATTACTGTTTTTACCAATCCAGCCTAGTCCGCTTTTAGCGGCCCAAGCTTTTTCTAAAATCGGAGCGGAATCTACAAATGCCCTACCCTCTATTTGGCCCAGCTGGGCCGACACCCTTTCCAGTAAAGTTTTTAGCTTATTTTTTATGATCTCATGTTTCTCTTTACCATAGGCATATTTTGCTATCTGATTTGTGTCGGAGGACTTTTTTTGCTCCGGAAAATAGTTATACAAGAGACTCACCACTGACTTAGCGCCTGGAACCAATTTGGTGGGATCCAATCGCTTGTCAAAATGGTTTTCCATATAACCCATTTTTCCTTGCTTGGCCTCTTTGAGCCACTTTTCTAAACGAGGGGCTTCTTCTTCCAACAAACCCGCTTTGGAGATCCCACAAGAAATAAACCCAAGAAGCGCTGCCTCTCGCTTAAAAAGCTGCGCTCTATCTTGCTGTACATGATCTGAAGTGGTCATTTAATTGGAACGTTTAAGATCTATTTAAAAAAGCTGCAGCAAAACGGATACGACTAGCCCTAAAACAAGCCTCCTTGCTCTGGAGATTTAGTTCTTCCCAAATGGGTATATGCAGCAGCAGTCACTTCTCTTCCCCTAGGGGTGCGCATAATAAAACCTTGCTGTATGAGAAAAGGTTCATAGACCTCCTCAATGGTTTCCGCACTTTCAGAAACCGCAGTTGCTAAAGTGGTAATACCAACAGGACCACCCTTGAATTTATCTATCAGGGTAGTGAGTATTTTATTGTCCATCTCATCTAGTCCATGGGCGTCTACATGAAGTGCACCAAGGCCAAATTGGGCAATTTCGAGGTCAATTTTTCCATTTCCCTTAATCTGAGCAAAATCCCTTACCCTTCTGAGTAAAGCATTACAAATCCTTGGCGTTCCCCTACTCCTACCTGCTATTTCAATAGCAGCCTCGTCTGTTATGGGTACCTTAAGTATCTCTGCAGAGCGGGTAACAATAGTGGAGAGTAATTCCGTAGAATAATATTGAAGACGGCTTTGAATACCAAAACGAGCTCGCATGGGTGCGGTGAGCAAACCCGAGCGCGTGGTGGCACCAATGAGTGTAAATGGATTTAAATGTATTTGAACAGACCGGGCATTTGGTCCGCTTTCTATCATGATGTCTATCTTATAATCTTCCATAGCGGAATACAGATATTCTTCCACAATAGGACTCAAACGGTGTATCTCATCTATAAAAAGCACATCGCGCTCTTCTAAATTTGTCAACAGTCCAGCCAAATCACCGGGCTTGTCTAATACAGGTCCAGAAGTAATCTTAATCCCCACCCCTAATTCGTTGGCAAGTATATGAGCTAGTGTTGTTTTTCCAAGTCCCGGAGGGCCGTGAAAAAGGGTGTGATCTAAAGCTTCTTCTCTTAAATTTGCTGCTTTGACAAAAATACTTAGGTTTTCCAGCACCTGCTCTTGTCCCGTAAAGTCATTGAAACTAAGTGGTCTTAAGGCCTTTTCAATGTCTAGGGATTCTGGCGTTAAATGATCAGATGTAGGATCTAAGTGTTCGTTCATAAGGGTAAAGATAAGATTTAAAAACAGGAGGAAATTCCTATTTTAAAAGCTTTTTTCTCAATACGGATGTTCCTGAAAATTCTAATAAATCTATTCTTGGCGTACCATAAAGGTCTAACTGACTTTCCTGTTTAGAAAAATAAGTGAGCTGAGACATCACATGAAGGTCAATTTTAGACTTCCCCGAAGCGTGCACGCTGGCCTCACTAATCAAAAGATCTATACCTTCTAATTGAGACGACCCTTCAAAAGAAGCGGTTAAAAAAGCCAAAGTACCACTCCACTTTAAAGAGGCCTTATCTTGCATGTTTAATAATGCTGTCTCACTCACGTCTCCATAAATAGTTGCCGTGGCGCGATCTGTCATTGCTAAAGACAAAGAAGTAAAAGACCCATTGATATTCACGAAAGATTTTTCATCTACAGATACACTCAGACTTGGAACAGTACCAGCAACTGCCACTGTTGCGTTTCCAGAAAGGGAAAGCTGTGTTTTTTTAAAACGCGGGTCCAAAGTAAGTCCCAACTCGCCTGAAGAAATAGCAACACGGTCCAAAGTTGGTGTAAACAAAGTAATGTCTAACTGCTTACTCGCCGTGATTTGATAATAGGTATTAATGTATAACACACTATCTGTGACTTGAAATTTAAACACAGGAGGCAGGTTGTCGTCTGCAATCATAGACACTCCACTAGTGTCAGACGCTACTATATTAAGTTTTAGATCATTGTCCAATACAATGGCACTAAATGCCTCTAAAGGGGCTTTATAAGGCGCTACAATTCTATTGCCTTTAATCTTGGGCACCTTCTGTGCCTGTAAAAGAGTGCCACTTAGCGCAAATATTAGGATAAAGGGCAAATAAAATTTAGCGGTATAGTTCATAAAAGGGACAAATATTAGTGCTGTTAAAAGTATTAAATTATGAAAAATGATTGATATAAGAGACACCCCAATGGGGAATCCTTTGAAAAAATAAAGTCCTAACACAGGTTAGGACTTTATAATAGGTTTAATATTTAATCAGAAGACTTTTGCTGTCTAATGATGCAATTGTTCTTCATCAGGACCCATAGGTACTGTTTGAGGCACAAAATCTTGTTCAGGTATCACATAATTACCCTCTTTATCCGTTTTAGAATAATCATAAGGCCAGCGATGTACTTCAGGAATAGCACCAGGCCAGTTACCATGAATATGGGCTACAGGAGCAGTCCATTCTAAGGTATTGGACTTCCATGGGTTTTGTACCGCTTTCTTACCGTAGAAAATACTACTGATGAAGTTGTACACAAATACCAATTGCGCCCCAGCAGAAATAATGGCAAATACCGTAATAAGCACTTGAACATTAGTCAATTCGTCAAACATTGGAAAAGCAGTGTTCTCATAATACCTTCTAGGCACTCCTGCCATACCTACAAAATGCATGGGGAAGAAAACCCCGTAAGCACCCACTGCAGTAACCCAAAAGTGTACATACCCCAAATTCTTGTTCATCATTCTACCAAACATCTTAGGGAACCAGTGGTACACCCCAGCAAACAATCCATAAAGTGCAGAAATACCCATTACAAGGTGGAAATGCGCAACCACAAAATAGGTGTCATGAACATTAATATCTAGCGTAGAATCTCCTAAAATAATTCCTGTTAAACCACCTGTGATAAAAGTAGACACCAATCCAATAGAAAATAACATCGCTGGATTTAACTGTAGGTTACCTTTCCATAAAGTGGTGATATAGTTAAATGCCTTTACCGCAGAAGGAATAGCGATTAACAAGGTAGTAAATGTAAATACAGA
>Ga0102810_1000709_pt1 | contig 12298 bp, 8 predicted proteins | sample ColrivemetaGS573_FD_84506 | JGI IMG/M metagenome (GOLD analysis project Ga0102810, IMG submission 84506) | Estuarine microbial communities from the Columbia River estuary - Ebb tide ETM metaG S.573 | ecosystem: Environmental > Aquatic > Marine > Intertidal zone > Estuary | place: USA: Columbia...
GATTCCATTATAATCTTTTGATCCATAACCTAAATTTGATGGAACTAATAGAATCCCTTCTCCACCTTCATTAAAATACGTAATACCTTCAGTCCAACCTTTTATAACTTGCTGCAAATTGAAAGAAATTCCAGCAGCTGAGCTTTGGTCAAATATTTTACCATTTAAAAAGTAGCCTTTATAATTTACTGTAACGTTAGAATTGCTTGTAGGTTTTGCACCTTCTCCTTGTTTTTGTATAACATAGTACAAACCAGAATTACTTTTTTTAGTTACTAAATTATGATTGCTTATATATTGAAGAATGTCAGCCTCAGTTTCAATTTTATTATTAGAGTCATCGTTACTACATGACATGAATAGGATGACTAGTAAAAGGGAAAAATATGATTTCATATGTTACTGTATTTGTTTTAATAATTTACGAATATATAGATATTTATAATTATTTTTTAGCTTCTTATAAGAACTATATAATAATTTAATTTTTTTTGTTTGATAAATAGTTTAGTTTTAATTGTGTGAAATGTTTTAGATTGGTACATTTAAAAAATTAACTAAAAAATTTGAACAATGGAATTACCAAAAAGAGCAGGAAATGCTCCAATAAAAATTGAATTAGAAGAGGGAAAAAGATATGCTTGGTGTACTTGTGGTTTATCTGAAAGCCAGCCATTTTGCGATGGAAAACATAAAGGACAAGGAATGAGTCCGGATGTTTTTATAGCTGAAAAGTCTGAAACAAAACATTTATGTACTTGTAAGGCTACTAAAAATGGGCCATTTTGTGATGGTTCTCATAAATAATTAAAAGAATTTTTTATACTGTAAAACCCTAAAATCAAAAGTATTGAATTTAGGGTTTTGTTTTTTTAGTAATTTGTATTCTGTGTTACTTCCAACAGCTCTGTTAGCTGTTCCTGTTGGTGCAGTTAATGAAATAACTTGAATTTTTCTATCAGAATCAATATTAAAATAATGAATTTTTGGAGTATCTATAGAAATTGATTTTAATTGAATATTATGCTCTTTTAATTGTTTTCTTAAATGATATTCAGGGCCATTTTTACTATTTCCGCCAGTTAATAGCAACGTGGTAACTGTTGGATACTTTTTCAAATAAAAAAGCATATCACGTAGCTGAATATTTTCCATTCCTAAATCAGATGCATCAATTTTTTTTCGTTCGCAAGATTCTACAATATCACAAATGCCTATTTTATGTTGTATTAAAAAATTCTTTCGTTGTTCAATGGCAAATTCAGTAGTTTCAAAGTGTAAATTCAAAGAGAATATTTCATTTAAAATTTTCCATAACTGACCATCAATACTTCCATAGCAAAAATCAACATCGTCTTTTTTTAATTGTCCTTTTGAAAAACGTGGAGGAGGTAAAGTGCCAACAATTAATTTAGTTGTATTCTCAGGAATAAAAGGAGGATAAGGGTGTTTATGAAATATCATTAAATTTACAGCTTATAAAATTACTTAACTTTTACACCGTTTATATATGTTTCTTCAATTCTAATTTTAGGAATTTTAGCTTCCTCAACTTCCATAATATTTTTATCTAAAATAATGAAATCAGCAAATTTACCTATTTCAATACTTCCTTTTTCTTGTTCTTCAAAATTAGCGTAAGCTGCCCAAATGGTCATCCCTTTTAATGTTTCTTCTCTGGTTAAAGCATTTTTAATTTGAAATCCATTTTCAGGAAAATTATTCAAATCTTTTCTTGAAACAGCTGCGTAAAAAGTTAAAATTGGACTCACTTGTTCAATAGGGAAATCTGTGCCAAGTGAAATTTTCCCATACGTGTTTAACAACTCTTTATAGGCATAGGCACCATTAATTCTTTTAGAGCCAACTCTGTCTTTAGCCCAATACATATCACTGGTAGCATGTGTTGGTTGAACAGATGGAATTATATTTTCAAAATAATGAAAGTCATTTTCATCAACAATTTGCGCATGTTCAATGCGCCAACGCTTATCTTTTTTGCCTTTTAATACTTCTTTGTATGTTTTTAGCATCACGTAATTTGCAGAATCTCCAATAGCGTGGGTATTCATTTGATAATTGGAAGCTACAATTTTTTTAGCATAGCGTTTCAAATCTGCTAATGGCGTAATTAAGGCGCCATAGTGGTTATGTTTATCGCTATATTCTTTTTTCATTGCTGCGCCTCTTGAACCTAAGGCTCCATCTGCATATACTTTAAAGGAACGAACATTAAGTAAATCAGTTTTTAAAATTCCTTTTTTTGTGAAATAATCAATATTTTCGTCACTAACAGAAACCATTGCATACATTCTTATTTTTAATTCTCCAGCTTGTTGTAAACTATCTATTAATTCAATAACATCTTTAGAGAGACCTGCATCATCAACAGTAGTTAAGCCTAAGTCAAAACAGATTCTTTCAGCATCTTTTAAAGCCTGAATTTGTTCTTTTTTTGATGGTTTTGGGATTTTTGCTTCAATTAATTCCATTGGCATATCAATAAACACGCCTGTCAATTTTCCATTTTCCTGAATAATATCACCACCAGAAAATGGCGTTTTAACAGTTACACCTGCTAAATCAATTGCAGCCTGATTGGCTAATAATGCATGTCCATCAATTCTAGTTACAGCAATTGGTGTATTTGGAAATAATTCATCTAGTTTTTCTTTTGAAGGAAATTCTTTTATTTCCCAATCATTTTGATCCCAGCCTCTTCCTGTTATAAAAGCAACATTTTTTTCTTTTTGAAAATCAACAATACGTTTTACTACTTCATCAAAACTTTTAGTGCCTTGTAAATCTACTTTTTGTAGTTGCAAACCTAAACCTAAAAAGTGGCAATGTGCATCAATAAAACCAGGAACTATTGTTTTACCTTTTACATCATTAATATAAGTAGGTGAGTATTTTAATTGCATTTCTACTGAAGTTCCAATGTCAATTATTTTACCATTTTTTATAGCAAAGGCTTCTGCTTTTTGAAGACTATCATTTGCAGTATAAATAGTTGCATTTATTACAATTGTATCAACTTCAATTTTTTTTGAACAAGAAAAAAATATGGAAGAAAAAATTAAGAAAAGATATAAATTTTTCATTGAATTTATTTTAAATAAGTGTCTAATAAATATACTAAAGAAGCCATTGATGCTGCGCCAAGTTCTAATTCACGTTTATTCACTTTATCAAAAGTATCAGTTTCTGCGTGATGGTAATCAAAATAGCGTTGAGAATCTGGCCTATAACCAAATAATGATATTGTTTCAGATTTTAAAGGGCCAATATCTGCACCACTATGACCTGCTTCAATTTCATTTAATCCATACGGAGCTAATAAAGGTTTCCAACTTAAAAAAAGCTTTGCATTTTCATTTGTTGCATCAAAAGAAAAACCGCGAGGTGTAAATCCTCCAGAATCTGATTCTAAAGCTGCAATATGATTTTCATTTTTGGCTTTAGCCTCTTCAGCATATTTTTCCCCGCCTCGTAAACCGTTTTCTTCATTTATAAATAAAACACATCTAATGGTATGTTTTGGTTTAATCCCATTCAATTTAAACAAACGTAAAACTTCAATAGATTGTACTACTCCAGCTCCATCATCATGTGCGCCATCACCTAGGTCCCAGGAGTCTATATGGCCGCCAACTGTAATAATTTTATCGGGAAAATCAGTTCCTACTAATTCTCCAATTACATTATGTGATGGTTCATCTGGTAATGTTTTGCAACTTTGCTTAAAATAAAATTTTAAGGTAGGATTTTCTTTTAATTTTTCACTTAATAAATTTGCTGCTTTTGTGCTTATTGCAGCTGTTGGAACTTTTTCATTTTCAGCAATATCGCCATAGCTCATAGCTCCAGTATGAGGATAATCATCAATACTGCTTGTCATTGATCGCACAATTGCAGCGAGCGCTCCAAATTTCCCGCAAACCATTGCGCCGGCATATCTTTGGTCTACACAGCCACCATATGCTTTAAAAGTTTGAATATGTGTATTATCAAAAGGCCTGTTAAAAAACACAATCTTACCTCTTAATTTTTCGCCTAAACTTTCTATATCTTCTAAACTTTGAACTTCAATAACTTCACCAGTAATTCCTGTTGTTGGAGTAGGAATAGAGCCACCCAAAGCACAAATAGGAACATTATATTTTACAGTATTTGAAGTAAAGTTAGCTTCCTCTTTTTCACCCCTATACCAATTTGGAACCATTACATCTTGCAACCAAACTTTATCAAAACGTAAATCTTGCATTAATCTTTCTCCCCATAAAATTGCAGCTATAGATTCATGAGAGCCAGATAATCTACCTCCAATTTCATTAGATAAATAATCTAACCATTGGTATGATTGACCATTTGTTAATACTGTATTAAAAATGTTTTTAATAACAATTGAATCTTGTTTATTGACTTTATTTTCAAGGATTTTTGAAGTGTTGCTATTATTGCAAGAAATTAATACAATTATTAAAGCAAAAAGGGTGAAAATGCGTTTCATTTTTTGTGTAGTTTTTTAGAAAGTTAAAACTACACAAAAATCATGAAAAAATAAGGTTTGTTTATTGTTTTACAAATCAAACTTATAGGTAATTCCAGCTAAAGCCTGTAAAGGTTGAACTTGATAATTTAAATATGAATGATATTTTTGAGCTAAAATATTATTAATTTTTGCAAATGCAGTCAATCTGTCTGAAAAATTATAACCTCCGCTAACGTTTAAATCTATAAAAGAATCGTTTTTAATTATAAAGCCATTTTCAGAAGTCATTCCGAAAGGTATTTCAAAATCTTTTGTTTGACCTTTAAAGTATAATTTTGTACCTGCAAACCATTTGTTTTTTTGATAATCACCCGATATACTTCCAGTTACAGTTGGTAAATTCCAAGCTTCCAATTCATTAGTAGTTATGTAATTTGCATAGTTAATAGCGCCAGTAAAAATGAATTCTTTTGAAGCACTAATAGTTAACTCTCCAGATAAATTTAATGTTTTAATATTGTCATATATCACATTAAAAGAGTTCCCAGCCTCAAAACCTTCATTTACTAAAATAGTTCCATCTGATTTTGTTTGGTTTTGTATAAAAAGAGGTTTGTTGTTTTCATTGCTATGGTTAACAGTGATATTATATCCTATATTTGATGCTAATTTACCTTTTGCACCCACAAAAGCGTTGTATTGTTTGTCTGTTTGTAAAATGTTTAGAGTAGGAGAAATATATGGATTTTCTGAACTAAAATTAGCATACGTATTTTGAATTAAGTCTCCATTTAAACCTGCAATTACTATAAAAATGTCATCAACAACTTTTAAAGAAGCTGAAATATTTGGGTAGGCATAAAATTTATTTATTTTCCTTTCCAAATCATTAGAGTAGTATATTTTTGCACCTAAATTAATAGTTAAATTTTCTCTTAACACTTCAAAATTAGGCATTGCACCTAAATTTATAAAACTGTGATTTATACTATTTGCTGAAAGGTATTCTTGTTGAAATTTACCAGCAACAACATCAACTAAAAATTCTGCACCAATAATTTCAGATGAAATTGGAAATTCAATAGAAGGCTTTACAAGTAATCGTAATTCATTGCTATTAAAATTATCTGTAAGGTTTACAAGTTCAGCAGTTGCTCCTTTAAAAATAGAATCTTCAAAATCAATTTTTCCGCCAACATATAATTTATTATAGTATTGTTTTTCATCAATTGAAGAAATAACAGCATCTTCAAAAATTATTTCATTTGGTAATCCATAATAATTATATTGTTCGCGTTGCACGCCACCATTTATTTGCCAATTAAAATCTTTGTCGAATTGTTTGTAAAAAACATCAACGCGAGTATCAGAAAAATTATCATTCAATAGTGCATTTTTAATACCACCTTCAGAAGAATGGTGATTTATAAAAACTCCATAATCGTTATATCTAATATCACCTGTGTGTATATAAGCTTCAAATAAGGGACTTTTGAAATTTCCAAATCCTGCAGAAACATAATTTTGAAATACTCTTTCTTTAGGAGCTCGTTCAACATTTTGCGCTTTTCCTTTTGAAGGAGTAAAAGTTGAAGCCACTGGAATTGAAAAAATACTGTAGGTTACTTTTTCTTTTGGGATAGCACTTACATTTTCAATAGTTGGATTCGATTTTATTTTGAAAGCATCAGAAATAGTAGGAGTGTATGGTTTTTCAACAACAATTTCTTCGGTTTTTAACGTATCTTTTTTTGCCTGAGCAAAAGAAAAACCAGTTATTAAAATAGATAGTGAAGTTATAAATAGCTTTCGCATTGTATTGTTTTTTATTTGTGAAACTATATTTTGAATCATGTTTGTAGTAGTTTAATTTTTTACTGATTCGTTAGTTTTTGCTTGTTCTGTTTTAATTTTATTTAATTCAATAGTTGCCTGTTCTGTAACATCTTTAAATTCAGAGAAGTTTTTAATTACACTTTCTAAAATATAGGTGGCTTGATAGGCGTCATTTAATTTGTTGAAATTTTTAGCCATTAATAGTAATCCTTTTGCGCCCCAATATTTATAAGCAGAATAATCTGAAGCAATTTTTTGAACAATTTCGTTAGAAACTCTATAACTTCCATCTTTATTTTCAAAATATGCACTGTAGTATAAAGCTTCTACTTTTAATTCTCCGCCAGCAATTTTTTCAACCTCTTTGTAAGCAATTCTTGCTTTGTTTTCATTGTTTGTTTTTATTGCAGAACGTGCAATTATAATATGTGCATCTGATTTAATTCTATCTTCAATTTTAGAATCTTTCAATACTAATTCAGCATAATTTACTGCGTTGTTATAATTTTCTTTAGCGTAATAGCCTTTCATTAAATTGGATTGTGCAAAAATTCTGTTTTGAGCTTGATCTGATTCTTTTTCTAAACGCTCTAAAACTGGTATTGCGCTATTCCAATTATTATTTTCTAAATATAATAAAGCGAGTCTTGATAAAGCATTTTCTGTAAATTCATTTTGATCTTGATTAACTACAAAGGTATAATATGGAATTGCTTCAGTATGGTCATTATTTGAAAATAAAGATTGAGCGAAATAAAAATTAGCATTTATTTTATGCAGCCCATTTGGGAAATTTTGCAAGTATTTTTTAAAACTTAATATGGATTTTTTATGATCATTTTGCAAATATTGTTTTTCAGCAGATTCATACATGTCATTATCTAATTCTGCATCAGAAATATTTACGAAATCTATATCCTTTACCCAAGTTGCATATTCATCAACTCTTCCTAAATCTACATAAATTTGACGTGAATTTTTTATTGCTTGTCTTGCTTCAGCAGAATTAGGAAACTGTTTAACTACTGTTTTATAAGTAGTTAAAGCTTGTTCGTTTTTATCGGTATTGTAATAAATCAATCCTTTTTTAAGCATTGCTTTTGAAACAAGTGGACTTCTTTTAAAGTTTGTAATTAGCTTGTCGAAATTTTCTAAAGCCAAATAATTTTCATTTGTTTTGATATAAGAATTCCCTAAAACATAATGAGCATCATCTCTATAACCAGATTTAGTATGAGTGTTTAAAAAAGAAACCAATTCTTTAATTTTTCCATTTTCATTCCCAATTAGTCCATAACTAATAGCTTTTTGAAATTGGGCATAATCTGTATCAACACCTTTCATTTCAATTGCTTTATTGTAATATGTAATGGTATTATTATAGTCTCTTGTTATAAAATAACTATCGCCAATTCTTAAATAACTGTCATTTTTCTTTATTGGGTCAGTATTACTTTTATTGATATACTTTTTAAATTGATCAATAGCTTTGTCAAATTCTTTTTGTTTGAAATAGGCATAACCCAAGTTATAATTAACCTCGTTAAATTCAACAGTTTTTGAAGCAGAATTTTTATTCATAAAACTTTTAAAATCTTTAATTGCTTCAATAAAATTATGTAATCTATAATTGGTTTCTCCTTTCCAATAAGTTGCTTGTGCTTCGGTTAAATCATCAGATGAAATAGCTAATGAATTTTCGAAATTTTCTTTTGCTAACGTGTAATTTTCTTCATTAAATAGTTCTACACCTCTGTAAAAAGACACTTTTTGAAACAAAGCTTGTTCCTTAATTGTTTTTTTATTTTTTAAAAATTCTAATGCTCCTTTATAATCTTTTGAAGTAATGTAAGCACTAATTATTAAATCGTTTATTTCGTTTTTAGAGGCTGAATTTGGATATAAATTAATATACTCTTTCAATACTTCAGGCACACTTTTGTATGGATTTCCAATTTCATAACTCAATTTCGCATAATTTAACCAGGCATCTTTTTTAATATCAGCTTCAAATTCCATTTGTGAAGCATTTCTAAAGGCATTTAAAGCTTCTTGTTTTTTATTCAATTTTAAATAACATTCCGCTAAATGATAGTACGCATTTTGAGCAACACTATTTGATCCGTCAATTATTTTATTGAAATTTTTAATTGCATTTTCAAAATCATTTTGTTTAAAATATGAATAGCCTAACAGGTAAAAATCGGTATTATTCCATTTTCCGCGTTGACCTTTATAATTAGTTAAATGTGGTACAGCTTCGTTATATTTTTGAAGATTAAAATAGCTTTCACCTACAATTTTTGAAATTTCAGAATATTCAAGTCCTTTTGCATTTTCAAGAAGAGGAATTCCAAATTCAATTGCTTTTTCAAATTTACCTAGCTTAAAATTCATGTCTGCTAAATAATATGAAACATCGGTTTTAAAAGAAGAGTCGTCAATCACTTCGCCCAAATACTTGTCTGCAGTAGCATAATCATCCTGATTATAAGCTATGTAACCATAATAATATTTTGCTTTGGCACCATATTCTTGAGAGTTTAATAAGTTTAAAAAATAACTTTGAGATTCCTTAAAATTTTTAGTTGCAAAAAGGGAATAACCATAATTAAAATTAAATTCTTCTTCATTTTTTAGGGTTAAATTTGCAGTTTTAACTTTGCTATACCATTTTGCAGCATAAGCATATTTTCCAACTTTATAATAATAGTTTGCAATGTCTAAAAAAGCACCATTTCTTTTAGTGCTTGTAGGATATTTATCAACAAAATTTTGCATTAATTCATCGGCATTCTGTTGTCCAAGTCTAATAGCAGCATTTGCAATATAATAATCACAATTTGCTTTTAATTCGGATAGATTATCGAAATTATTCTTTATTTCTTCAAATTTTTGCTGGGAAGCCACATAAGCTTTGTTCTGATACAATTCAATTGCGTGATTGTATTCTTTGAGATTATTTGTGTAAATTTCACTTTTTTGGGCTGATAATGATAATGTTATTATCAACATTAATATTGTTTGAACAATCTTTTTATAATTCATATTCATAAAAATTGAAAGCATTTAACGTATACTCTAATAACGTAATAATTTGTTGAAATTGCATTGAGGTTTTCTTTTTTTAATAAAGAACTTTATTAACATTTTATATTTTTAAGTATAAAGATCTTAAAATTATAAACCACTAAATTGTTGAAACTTTACTTTTAAATATTTAGTTTTGTTTAAAATAACAATTCCTATGCCAGAAAACGTTTTAAAGCTACAAGATGCACAAATATTTCAAAGAGATAATTTGGTTTTATCAAATGTTAACCTGAAAATTGATGAAGGAGAATTTGTTTATTTAATTGGAAAAACTGGAAGCGGAAAAAGTAGTTTAATGAAAACTTTGTATGGAGATTTACCTTTAGAAAAAGGTACTGGAAGTATAGTAGGTTTTAATTTGAATACTTTAAAAGAAAGTGAAATTCCATTTCTAAGACGTAAATTAGGTATTGTATTTCAAGATTTTAAGTTATTGAATGACAGAAATGTTTTTGAAAATTTACGTTTTGTTTTAAAAGCAACTGGTTGGAAAGATGAATCTAAAATAAAATCAAAAATTATGGAAGTTTTGTCGAAGGTTGGAATGGAAACAAAAGATTTTAAAATGGCATTTCAGCTATCTGGAGGTGAACAACAAAGGGTTGCAATTGCAAGAGCTTTGTTAAATGATCCCGATTTAATTTTGGCAGATGAGCCAACTGGAAATTTAGACCCTGCAACATCCGTAGGAGTAATGAATGTTTTAAGGGAAATTCACCAAAGTGGAAAAACTATTTTAATGGCAACACATGATTATGCTATTATTTTAAAGTTTCCATATAAAACATTAAAGTGTGAAGGTGGAGAATTGTTTGAAGTAGTTCAGCAGAGGAATTAGTTATTGTAACAAATTAATAATCTTTTGAGCATTATTTTGTGTATTGAAAATTGCAAGGCTTTTTTTTCTTTTTTCAATAGTGCTTATTGAAAAATTAAGTAAACTAAGTTCTTCTATTTTTAATCTAAATTCTATTACAGAATTTGCAATTATACAATTTTCCTTCAATCCAGTCCCTTGTGCCATTGTTTCATTTACTAAGCAGAATCTACCATTAAATAAGGCATTTATTAACTTTAATTTAATTCCTGTATTTTGGAATGATGGAAGAACGTTTATATGTGCATTTTGTAGTAAAAATTTGAGTTCATCATTTGTGCTAATTAGTTTAAAGCTAATATTTTTATATGGTATTATTTTTTTTTGAATTCTATTGTTTTCAAAAGAACTTGAAATGATTAAAGGGTAACTTATTTTTGAAAAAACATCAATTAAAAATTCACAAGCACTTATATTGTCTGAAACCCTTAAATCTCCATTAAATAGTGCGAAATTTCCAAGTCCTTCATTGGTTTCAACCTTTTCATTTTGATGAAAAGCTGGGATGTAAATTGAATTTAAGGGGAAGGAATTAGAAAAATAATCTTGTTCAAATGGCGAAATTGTAAGGATATAATTTGTTTTTTTGAATATAAATTCGAAATATTTTAATTTTTTTGATTCAATTCTAAAAAATAATTTTTTAAATAAATTAGTTTCACTTCTTGCTAATCCAGTATAATAATTATGTTCAACATTATGATTTCTAATTATAGTTTTTCTGTTTTTAAATTTATTTGTTAAAAGGGGAAATGTGGTATGTAATCCTTCAAACAGTATAGGGTAATTATTGTTTAAGAGGTTATTTAATAATTTTTTTTCATTTCTTGTATTTACAATAAAGGGGATTTTTGAAAATATTTTGATGAGATTTATTTGTCTTTTATAATAAAATACCTTTTCACAATATTTATTTAATTCAATTTGTTCACCTCTTCCATACTCAAATGTGTGTAAAAAAATCTTTATGCCTAAATTATGTAGAGCTTTAATTTTATAAAATACATCTATAACACCACCATAATTTGGTGGATAGGGCACGTCAAATGATACTATATTAATTGATTTATTCAATCTTATTATATATTTCAATTAATTTTTTAGATTCGTTTTCCCAATTGTATTCTTTTGCTATAACTTTTAAATTATTACACCAACTATTATACTGAATTTTATTTTCGAAAATATCTTGAACAATTTCAGCTAATTTTTTTGGATTATGAGTGTCTGTTATAAAACCAATTTTATTTTCAATTATAAATTTAGAAACTAATTTAGTATTAGACGCTAAAATTGGAGTTCCAGCTTGAATATAATCAAATATTTTATTTGGTAAACTAAGAGTATAATTAAGGTTTGTGTTTTTATCTAAAGAAAGCCCTAAATCTGCAATTTTTGTATATTCCATTAACTTTGGATAAGACATTTTACTTTTAAAGAAAACTTTATCAGTCAAATTTAGCTTCTTAACTAGTTTTTTTAAATCATTAAAGACTTCCCCTGATCCAATAAAATATAAAATAGTATTTTCTATATATTGCATCATCATAACTGCTTCCTCAGCACCTCTTTCAATATTTATTCCTGAGCCTTGAAGAATAATCATTTTTAATTTCCCTTTGTTTTTTTCTGATAGAAATGGATCAACTTTAATATTTTGTAATATAGGAGCTATATTTCGTATTACATTAACTGAAACATTGTATTTTAATTTGTAAATATCAGCAATGCTATCATTTACATTGTAAACATTTTTTAATTTCGGAAATATAAATTGCTCAATTTTCAACCAAAATTTTTGTTGAAAAGGTCTATTTATTAATTCGGGAACTTCTGTGAAAAGTTCATGACTATCATAAACTAATTTTTTTTTTAAAAATTTGCTTACTAAAAAATTAGGTAACAAAGTATCTAAATCATTAGAATGTAAAATGTCTTTTTTTGAAAAAAGCAATATAAAAAACAAGCGTAAATTATATTCAGCATAAAATAAAAAA
>Ga0102810_1000727_pt1 | contig 12190 bp, 10 predicted proteins | sample ColrivemetaGS573_FD_84506 | JGI IMG/M metagenome (GOLD analysis project Ga0102810, IMG submission 84506) | Estuarine microbial communities from the Columbia River estuary - Ebb tide ETM metaG S.573 | ecosystem: Environmental > Aquatic > Marine > Intertidal zone > Estuary | place: USA: Columbia...
ATATTAGAAAAACAGATGATTTAGTTGAAGTAAATTCAACATTTGGTTTTAGAAAGGACACCATATCTAATTGGTATTATTCTGCAAATTTCAATTTTAAAACGCAATTCACCAATGGATATAACTACTCTAAAAGTGATTCAAAACCCATATCTAGGTTTATGGCACCAGCTTATGTTTTTTTAGGAGTGGGAACCGTTTATGGAGAACAGATCGAATCTTTTTCGGCATATATATCGCCTTTAACATTAAAATCTACTTTTGTTTTAGATCAAACATTGGCAGATGCTGGAGCGTTTGGTGTAAAAAGAGCTATTTTTGATGATGTTGGAAACAGGATTACTAAAGGAAGACAAACTCGAAGGGAATTGGGCATTCTTTTAACTGGGTCTTACAATACACAAATAGCAGAGAATATTTCTGTTAAAAGTTTTATGAGCTTTTATACAGATTATATTAATGACTTTGGAAATGTAGATGTTGATTGGCGAGTAAACTTTAATTTTACGGTTAATAGTTTTGTTAGGGCAACTTTAGGTTCACATCTCAAATACGACAACGATATTAAAATAGTAAATGATGATTCTGAGAGTGAAGAAAATGAACTTTTAGGAGCAAAAGTGCAATGGAAACAGCTGTTAGGAATAGGAGTTGTAGTTGATTTTTAAATTTATATTTTTGTTAACTTTTTGTTGTTAATAAATTCTTAAACAACTGTTAAACAGATAATTAACACATATTTGTTGACAACTTAATGATAATTGTCATGTTTTAAGTTATTTTTTTTGTCTTCTTTTATACTTTATAAATAGATTCAACTAACCTTCTTAAAACTAAATAAACTAATGGCAATCAAAACATCAGTTGCATTACCACAGTCGTATACAGATCAAGAAGCCTTTAATGCTGCACTGGAGTATTTTAAAGGTGACGATTTAGCTGCTCGAGTATGGCTTAATAAATATGCTTTAAAAGATTCACAAGGTAATATTTTTGAAAAAACACCTAACGATATGCATATGCGTATTGCAAAGGAAATTGCCAGAATTGAGGCGCGTTACCCAAACTCTTTGACAGAAGAAGAAATTTTTGATTTAATTAAAGATTTTAAATATATAGTGCCTCAAGGTAGTCCAATGGCAGGAATTGGAAACCCGTATCAAATAGCATCTTTATCTAATTGTTTTGTTATTGGTAATGATGGAAGATCAGATTCTTATGGAGGAATTATGAAGATTGACCAAGAACAAGTACAATTAATGAAGAGAAGAGGTGGTGTTGGTCACGATTTATCTCATATACGACCTAAAGGATCAGCAGTAAAAAACTCAGCTTTAACGTCTACTGGAATTGTTCCTTTTATGGAACGTTATTCAAATTCAACACGAGAAGTAGCACAGGATGGACGTCGAGGTGCACTAATGCTATCGGTTTCAATTAATCACCCAGACTCTGAAGATTTTATTAATGCGAAGTTAGAACAAGGAAAAGTTACAGGAGCAAATGTATCTGTTAGAATAGATGATGAGTTTATGAGAGCTGTTAAAGAAGGGGCTACTTATACTCAAAAATATCCTATTTTTTCTGATAACCCTAAATTTGAAAAAACTGTTGAGGCTAGAGGTATCTGGAAAAAAATCGTACATAATGCATGGAAATCTGCAGAACCTGGAATTTTATTCTGGGATACTATTATAAATGAATCTGTACCTGATTGTTATGCAGATTTAGGATATAAAACTGTTTCTACAAATCCTTGTGGTGAAATTCCTTTATGTCCATATGATTCTTGTCGTTTGTTAGCAATAAATTTATTTTCATATGTTGAGAAACCATTTACAAAAGAAGCAAGCTTTAATTTCGAATTATTCGAAAAACATATTGCTTTTGCACAACGTATAATGGATGATATTATTGATTTAGAATTAGAAAAAGTTGATGCAATTATTCGAAAAATTGATGGAGATCCAGAAACCGAAGAGATTAAATTGGTTGAAAGAAATCTGTGGTTAAACATTCAAAATAAAGCAAGAGAAGGAAGACGTACTGGAATAGGCATTACAGCAGAAGGCGATATGCTTGCAGCCTTAGGTATACAATATGGAAGTGAAGAAGGTAATAGTTTTTCTGAAGAAATACACAAAACAATGGCAATTTCAGCCTATCGCGCTTCTGTAAATACAGCAAAAGAGCGTGGAGCATTTGAAATATTTGATGCAGAACGTGAGAAAAACAACCCTTTTATTAAACGTTTAAAAGAAGTTGATAGTCAACTATACTACGAAATGCTTGAATATGGAAGACGAAACATTGCTTTACTTACTATTGCTCCAACTGGAACAACAAGTTTAATGACACAAACTTCTTCTGGTATAGAGCCTGTTTTTATGCCAGTTTATAAGCGCAGAAGAAAAGTAAATCCAAATGATAAAGGAGTAAAAGTAGATTTTATTGATGAGGTTGGTGATTCTTGGGAAGAATATGTTGTTTTTCACCATCGTTTCAAACAATGGATGGAAGTTAATGGTATTGATACTAATAAAAATTTCTCTCAGGAAGAAATTAATGAACTTATAAAAAAATCACCTTATTATAAATCAACTTCTAATGATGTAGATTGGCTTAGTAAAGTAACAATGCAGGGTGCAGTTCAAAAATGGGTTGATCATTCTATAAGTGTAACAATTAACCTACCTAGTGATGTTAAAGAAGAATTAGTTGGTGAATTATATCTTAAAGCTTGGGAAGTTGGTTGTAAAGGCGTTACTGTTTATAGAGATGGATCTCGTTCAGGGGTACTTATTGCAAACGACGAAAAGAAAACAAGTGAAAATATAAAGCTTACATCTTTTCCTACAAAGCGTCCTATAATTTTAGAGGCTGATGTTGTTAGGTTCCAAAACAATAAAGACAAATGGATTGCATTTATTGGGTTAATAGATGGTAAACCATACGAAGTTTTTACAGGTATGGCAGATGACGAAGATGGAATTTTAATTCCGCGTTGGGTAAATGAAGGTGTTATTATTAAAAACAAAACTGAAGGTGAACCTTCTCGATATGATTTTCAATATAAAAATAAAAGAGGCTATAAAACTACAATTGAAGGCTTATCGCATAAGTTTAATCCTGAATTCTGGAACTATGCAAAATTGTTTTCAAGTACATTGAGACATGGAATGCCAATAGATAAAATTGTAGAGCTTATAAATAGTTTACATTTAGATAGTGAATCGATTAATACATGGAAAAACGGAGTTGTTCGTGCACTAAAACGCTATGTTGAAGATGGTACAAAGGTTAAAGGGCAAACTTGTGCTAATTGTGATTCTGAAAACCTAATTTATCAAGAAGGTTGTCTTACTTGTACAGATTGTGGTTCATCTAAATGTGGATAAATTTTTTCCCCTGATTAAATGTGAAAAGAGCTTGATAATTTATTTATTGAGCTCTTTTTTTATACATATTCTTTAATCACTTCAAGAAAACCAATTGTAAAAGAAATGTCAATTAAAAATAAGATTGAAAACAATTTTATAGTTGATATTCCAAGTTTATTATAAAAATATAGTTTGTGTTTTACTCTTGTTTCTTTAACCAAAAACCAAATAAATATTGTTAGTAGTAATTTTGTTGTAATAGCAGAGATTATTGCAGGACAAATTATAGCAATACAAATATTTACAATTAAAGACCAAACTACATAAGGTTTGTAAAAAATAAGTATTGTGAATAATTGCTTCATACCTATAAAACGATATGAATAAGCATTTATTTTTTGTTTAATTATTGAATTAATAATCAACTATTAACAATTCATAAATTATCGTACTTTTGCTACACAATTTAAAGAATTAAATGTTAGAGAAAATTCAAATAGTAAAGCAAAGATTTGATGAGGTGAGTGATTTAATTATCCAACCAGATATTATTACAGATCAGAAGCGCTATATAAAACTAAATAAAGAATATAAAGACTTAAAAAAACTTGTAGATAAAGGTGCAATTTATAAGTCTTTAATGAGTAATATTCAGGAAGCTGAAGATATTATTGAAGAAGGAGGAGATGATGAAATGGTAGAAATGGCAAAAATGCAATTAGAAGAAGCTAAAAGCGAATTGCCAGAACTTGAAGAAGAAATCAAGTATATGTTAATACCAAAAGATCCAGACGATGCTAAAAATGTTGTTATGGAAATTAGAGCAGGAACTGGTGGTGATGAAGCAAGTATTTTTGCTGGTGATTTATATAGAATGTACTCAAAATACTGCAGTGATAAAGGCTGGAAAGTAGATGTTGTAAATTTAAACGAAGGAACCTCTGGAGGTTTTAAAGAAATCATTTTTGAAGTTTCTGGTGAAGATGTTTATGGAACAATGAAATTCGAAGCTGGAGTACATCGTGTACAACGTGTTCCACAAACAGAAACACAAGGTCGTGTTCATACAAGTGCAGCAACTGTAATTGTTTTACCTGAAGCAGAAGAATTTGATGTAGAATTAGATATGACTGAAGTTCGTATTGAGCGCACAACATCAACAGGTCCAGGAGGACAATCTGTAAATACAACCTACTCTGCTATTAAATTGCATCATGAGCCTACAGGTATGATTGTAAGTTGTCAAGATCAAAAATCATCTCATAAAAACTTAGAAAAAGCCTTAAAAGTTTTACGTTCTCGTTTATACGAAATGGAACTCGCTAAGAAGCAAGCCGCAGATTCAGAGAAGCGAAAAAGTATGGTGTCTTCTGGAGATAGAAGTGCAAAAATTAGAACGTATAATTATCCTCAAGGACGTGTTACAGATCATAGAATTGGATTAACACTTTATGATTTATCCAACATTATTAATGGTGATATTCAAAAAATAATTGACGAATTAATGTTAGCTGAAAACACAGAGTTACTTAAAGCTAATGATGATTTATTATAATTAACAAGCCTCTAATTTGAGGTTTTTTTAATGCTATGACAACTATTCAACTTATAGAACAAATACAAAAAAAGAAATCTTTTTTGTGTATAGGTTTAGATGTAGACTTAAATAAAATTCCACAACATTTACTAAAAGAGGAAGACCCTATTTTTGAATTTAATAAAGCTATAATTGATGCTACGCATCATTTATGTGTTGCCTACAAGCCAAATACTGCTTTTTACGAAGCTTGCGGAATTAAAGGTTGGCAAGCGCTTAAAAAAACGATTAGTTATTTAAATAAACACTATCCCGAAATATTTACTATTGCTGATGCAAAGCGTGGCGATATTGGAAATACAAGTACTATGTATGCTAAAGCTTTTTTTGAAGATTTAGGGTTCGATAGTGTAACTGTTGCGCCTTATATGGGAAAAGATTCTGTGGAACCATTTTTAGCATTTAAAAATAAACATACTATACTTTTGGCTTTAACATCTAATCAAGGCGCATTTGATTTTCAAACTAAAGAAGTTAATGGTAAAGAAATGTATAAGCAAGTTCTAGAAACTTCAAAAACTTGGGCAAACTCCAAAAACTTAATGTATGTTGTAGGTGCCACTAAAGCAAAATATTTGTTAGATATAAGAAAAATAATTCCAGAAAGTTTTCTTCTAGTTCCTGGAGTTGGTGCTCAAGGAGGTAATTTACAAGATGTTTGTAAATATGGAATGACTAAAGATATTGGACTTTTAATAAATTCTTCTCGAGGTATTATTTACGCCTCAAATCAAGAAGATTTTGCAAATGCAGCTGCTTTAAAAGCATTAGAACTTCAAGAACAAATGGCAAAAGAATTATAAATCAAGATTGCTAATAGGTTCTCTATTTAAATACTTTAATTGATTTATTTCATTAAGAAGTTGTATTGCACTAAACTCAAAAACATCACTCATAGCAGAGTCTGTTTGTCGTAAATTATAAGCTTCTTCTAGAAGTTGCTTATATTTTAACTTCAGATTTTTACGTTTGTCTTCTATGTTTAATACAGTCTTCAATTGTATTGGTTGTGGATAAGTTATTAAATATATCTAAAATATATTCTTTAAACAAGTGAATACTAAATATTTACAAAAAAAAAGCCGTCATATTAAATTAATAGACGACTTTTTAATAACTAACTTCCCACTAACTAAAATGACACCTGAAAAGTATCATTAGAATTGTAAGTCTAATTTAGTAAAAAATTTTATTTTGCAATGTTATGTTAATGTTATCAATTGATTACTAATGAATTATTAAATTTATTCAAACAAATAGGTATGAAAAATCTAATTTATATAGTTCTAACTTTTACATTTTCAATTAATAGTATGGCTCAAAAAGATCAAAATTGTAATTGTTGTAGTGAAAAACATTCAGAGTTTGATTTTTGGATAGGTAACTGGGAAGTAACAAATCCTGATGGTACAATGGCAGGTACAAATGTTATTGATAAAATTCAGGATAATTGTATTTTAAGAGAAAACTGGACTAGTGCCAAAGGTAACTATACAGGAACCAGTTCTAATTTCTATAATGCCAAAACTAACCAATGGGAACAAATCTGGATAGATAATCAAGGTGGAAATTTACATTTAAAAGGAAATAGAAAAGGTAATAAAATGATTTTACAAACTGATGAAGAGTCAAATAATGATGGGAAACCCTTTTATCATCGTATAACTTGGACTTTTAATAAAGATGGATCAGTTCGTCAATTTTGGGAAACGATTACAAATAAAAAAGAAATTACAATTGCTTTTGATGGCTTATATAAGAAAACTATACGTTAAAAATTTGTATGTAAATCTTTAAAATATTTAATCTTATTAACGTCATCTACAAAATAAGCTAACTTTTTTTCAAATTCCTTTAAACTGATTATCTTACTTAAATTGGGTTTAATATTGCCAACTTTACAAAATTGTGTACTCATAACGTCCTTTTTATAATAATTACGAGAAATTTTAACTTTTGGACGTCAATTAATTATTTTTTTTAATCCTGCAAGGCAAAAACTTTTCTAAGTAAATCTGTAGTTCTGGAAGAAAGTTTTGTTCTAATTTCTTTTTCTTCAACAGCTATCATTGTAAATACACCATTTAACGCTTCATTAGTAACATAATCTGTTAAATCTGGATTTACATTGTTTGTAAAAGGTAAAGTGTTGTATTTGTTAATTAAATTAGACCAGATTTGATTTGCACCAACCTTACTAAATGAATTTTGAATTACGGGATGAAATTTAGAATACAAACTACTTTGAGTTTTCTGAGTTAAATACTGAGTTGCAGAATTGTCGGCACCTAATAATATGTTTTTTGCATCGGCAAAAGTAATGTCTTTTACAGCATCTATAAAGATTGGAGTAGCTTCTTTAACGGCATCTTCAGCAGCTCTGTTTAATACTTTTAATCCTTCATCGGCAAGATTGCCAAGTCCAATATCACGCAGTGCTTTGTCAACTTTTTGTAATTCTTCAGGAAGTAATATTTTAACTAATTCATTTTTAAAAAAACCATCTTTTTGAGTTAGTTTAGTTACCTGTTTTTCAATCCCAAAATCTAAAGCTTGTCTAAGTCCTGCAGAAATTTCAGTATTTCCAAGATCTGGAGTTCCTTGAGGTAATTGGTTTACTACTTGTTGTAATTCAGCACAACTGGTTAATAATAATAAAAATAATAATGAAGAAAACTTTTTTATCATAATATCTGTTATTAAATAATAATTGTTAGTAAAGTAATAAATTTATTGTAAGTAAATGTTATGGTGAAATTATTTAATTTTGATTATGAGAAAATTACAGTTTTATTATTATAAACCATTACTTTTCTATCAATATGAAGTTTAACGGCATTGGATAAAACAATTTTTTCTAAATCTCGTCCTTTTGCAATAAGGTTTTCAATAGTATAGGTGTGCGAAACATGAGCAACATCTTGTTCAATAATTGGTCCAGCATCAAGCTCTTCTGTAATATAGTGGCTCGTAGCTCCAATAATTTTCACACCTCTTTTAAAGGCAGAATGATAAGGTTTTGCACCTACAAATGCAGGTAAAAAAGAATGATGAATATTGATAATTTTATTAGGATACTTGTTTATAAGACTTTGCGAAACGATTTGCATATAACGTGCCAAAACTATAAAATGAACATTGTGATCATTCAAAAGTTTTAATTGTGCAGTCTCAGCTTCTAATTTAGTGTCTTTTGTTACAGGAATATGGTAAAACGGAATTTTAAAACTATCAACAATAGGTTTTAAATCTAAATGATTACTTAGAATAAAAGGAATGTGAAGGTTAAGTTCTCCAGAAACATATCTTCCTAAGATATCAAATAAACAATGATCATATTTTGAAACAAAAAGCGCCATATTTATTTTATCCTCCGAAGAATACACACGCCATTTCATATTAAATGTTTCTGCTAAAGACGATTTAAAATCATCTTTAAAAATATCCACACAAAACTTATCACCTACAAACTCACTTTCAAGACGCATAAAGAAAATATCTTGCTCTCTATCTACATGCTGATCTATATATACTATATTACCGTTATTTAATGCAATAAAATTTGTTACAGCAGCAATAATTCCTGATTGGTCTTTACAATGTATCTGTAGTGTAATTTTATTCATATTATCATGTTTTCTTCAGAGTTTAAAAGTATACTAAAAAGAATAAAAATGATTAAACATTCAAATTATTAGATAATAAGAAATTATCACATTGTTTTTTTGAATATTCCGTAAATTGCAATCAATAAAATTTACTTTTATTACGAATGGAGCAAATTAAAATATACAAGCCAAAACATAAAGTACGAATTGTTACAGCAGCATCCTTGTTTGATGGGCATGATGCAGCAATTAATATAATGAGACGTATTATTCAATCTACAGGAGTAGAAGTTATTCATTTAGGTCACGACAGAAGTGTAGAGGAAGTTGTAAATACAGCAATTCAAGAAGATGCTAACGCTATTGCTCTGACGTCTTATCAAGGAGGACACAACGAGTACTTTAAGTATATGTATGATTTATTGAAAGAGCGAGACGCTGAACATATCAAGATATTTGGAGGAGGAGGAGGAGTTATACTTCCTGAAGAAATCAAAGATTTGATAGATTATGGTATTACACGAATTTATTCTCCAGATGATGGTCGTAAAATGGGACTTCAGGGAATGATTAATGATTTAGTAGAGCAATCTGATTTTGCAGTTGGAGATTCTCTAGATGTTGATGTAAGTAATTTATCAAAAAAGAATACTAAGACTATTGCACGCGTTATTTCATCTGCTGAAAACTTTCCAGATGTTGCTAAAAATGCTTTGTATGAAATCCATATAAAGAACAAAAATTCTAAAACACCAGTTTTAGGAATTACAGGAACAGGAGGAGCAGGAAAAAGTAGTTTGGTTGACGAATTGGTAAGACGATTTTTAATAGATTTTCCTAAAAAAACAATCGGTATTATTTCCGTTGATCCATCAAAACGTAAAACTGGAGGCGCACTTTTAGGTGACAGAATTAGAATGAATGCTATTAATAATTCTCGTGTTTATATGAGAAGTTTGGCGACACGTCAATCTAATTTAGCACTATCTAAACATGTAAATGAAGCAATTCAAGTCTTAAAAGCAGCAGAATACGATTTAATTATTCTAGAAACTTCAGGAATTGGACAATCAGATACTGAAATTATTGAACACAGTGATGTCTCTTTATATGTAATGACTCCAGAATTTGGTGCAGCAACACAATTAGAAAAAATTGATATGCTTGATTTTGCGGATTTAGTTGCAATAAACAAGTTTGATAAAAGAGGCGCTAAAGATGCATTAAGAGATGTCAAGAAACAATATATGCGTAACAATAATCTTTGGGACGTACATCAAGATGATTTACCAGTTTATGGAACAATTGCTTCACAGTTTAACGATCCAGGAATGAATACGCTTTATAAAGCTATCATGGACAAGTTAGTTGAAAAAGCTAAAGCTGATTTAAAATCTACATTCATTATTTCTAATGAAATGAGTGAGAAGATTTTTGTAATTCCACCAGCTAGAACGCGATATTTATCTGAAATAGCAGAGAATAATCGAGCTTACGATAAAAAAGAGAATGAACAAGTAGAAATTGCTCAAAAACTTTACGGTATATATAAGACCATTTGCTCTGTAGCTAATGTCACATCGAGCGCAGTCGAGATGTCTCTTTTCGGAAAATTAGGTTTAAATGAAGATGAGATTCTTCGACAAGCTCAGAATGACATAGATAAATCATTCTTAAATTTACTTATTAAAGAATTTGATCGTGTAAAATTAGCTCTAGATAATTATAATTGGGAAGTGATATTAGGTTGGGAAGAAAAAGTAAACCAATACAAAAATCCAATCTATTCATTCAAAGTTCGTAATAAAGAAATTAAAATAGAAACGCATACAGAGTCATTATCACATTCTCAAATTCCAAAAGTAGCATTACCAAAGTACCAAGCTTGGGGAGAGATTTTAAGATGGTCTTTACAAGAAAACGTTCCAGGAGAATTTCCTTATACTTCGGGTTTATACCCTTTTAAAAGAACAGGTGAAGATCCAGCACGTATGTTTGCAGGAGAAGGAGGTCCTGAACGTACTAATAGACGCTTTCATTATGTAAGTATGGGATTGCCAGCAAAACGTTTGTCAACGGCTTTTGATAGTGTGACGCTTTATGGAAACGATCCTGATTTAAGACCTGATATTTATGGAAAAATAGGTAATGCAGGAGTGTCTATATGCTGTTTGGATGATGCTAAGAAACTCTATTCTGGCTTTGATTTAGCAGATGTAATGACTTCTGTGAGTATGACTATTAATGGTCCAGCTCCTATGTTGTTAGGCTTTTTCATGAATGCTGCAATCGACCAGCAATGTGAGATTTACATTAAAGAAAATGGGCTAGAAAAAGAAATAGAAGCTAAAATCCAAAAACTATATATAGATAAAGAGCGTCCAAAGTATAACGGAGAATTACCTAAAGGTAACGATGGTTTAGGTTTAATGCTTTTAGGAGTAACAGGAGACCAAGTTCTACCAAGTAATGTTTACCAAAAAATAAAAGCTAAAACCATTTCTCAAGTAAGAGGAACAGTTCAGGCAGATATATTAAAAGAAGATCAAGCTCAAAATACGTGTATTTTTTCTACTGAATTTGCATTACGTTTAATGGGAGATGTTCAAGAATATTTTATTGAAAATAATGTTCGAAATTTCTATTCAGTTTCAATTTCAGGATATCATATTGCAGAAGCTGGAGCAAACCCTATTACACAGTTAGCTTTAACATTAGCTAATGGATTTACTTATGTAGAATATTATTTGAGTAGAGGAATGGATATTAATAAATTTGGTCCAAACTTATCGTTCTTCTTTTCAAACGGAATCGATCCAGAGTATGCAGTTATTGGACGAGTCGCAAGAAAGATTTGGTCTAAAGCGATGAAACATAAATATGGTGCTAATGCTAGAGCACAGATGCTTAAATATCATATTCAAACCTCTGGACGAAGTTTACACGCTCAGGAGATAGACTTTAATGATATTAGAACCACATTACAAGCTTTATATGCAATTTACGATAATTGTAACTCGTTACATACAAATGCTTATGATGAAGCGATTACAACACCAACTGAGGAATCTGTTCGTCGTGCTATGGCAATTCAACTAATAATCAATAAAGAACTTGGTTTAGCTAAGAATGAAAATCCTATTCAAGGTTCGTTTATTATTGAAGAATTAACAGATTTAGTTGAAAAAGCTGTATTAGAAGAATTCGATAGAATTACAGAAAGAGGAGGTGTTCTTGGTGCTATGGAAACTATGTACCAACGTAGTAAAATTCAGGAAGAAAGTTTGTACTATGAAACTTTAAAACATAATGGAGAATTTCCAATAATTGGTGTAAATACATTCTTAAGTAGTAAAGGATCACCAACAATATTACCAATTGAAGTGATTCGTGCAACTGAAGAAGAAAAACAGTTCCAAATAAAAACATTAGAGAATCTTCAAAAGTCAAATAATACTGAAGCATTACTAAAAGATTTACAGCATAAAGCTATTCATAATCAAAATATTTTTGAATCCCTTATGGAAGCAACTAAGTATTGTTCTTTAGGACAAATTACGAAAGCATTGTTTGAAGTAGGAGGACAGTATAGAAGGAATATGTAA
>Ga0102810_1000737_pt1 | contig 12102 bp, 16 predicted proteins | sample ColrivemetaGS573_FD_84506 | JGI IMG/M metagenome (GOLD analysis project Ga0102810, IMG submission 84506) | Estuarine microbial communities from the Columbia River estuary - Ebb tide ETM metaG S.573 | ecosystem: Environmental > Aquatic > Marine > Intertidal zone > Estuary | place: USA: Columbia...
AGAAAAAGCTGCATCCCAGAGCCAACAAAGATTTATGGCTATGGCACTTGCTTATAAGCGCGGGGAACTAGATGGACCGGCATCCCCGGAAGTTAAATCCCTCGCTGCAAAAATGTCCGAGAAAGATCTCGAAGACTTTGCAAAGACGAAGCATAAAGGGTTACCCGATAAGGTAGAAACGGATGAAGTGTACGTACCTATGAAAGAATCTCGGCTATCACATCTCAAAGAAATGATTTCGTCAAGATCTTCAGACTATTCGCTTGCCGACGTCCAGAAGGCAGTAAGACTAGCGGATAAGTTTGGGAACAACATGACTGCCGCAACGACTGCTATCGAGAAGATTGCAAAAGGTCTATCGAACCATCCTACCGTAAAGCGTGAGCTTCGTAAGATGAATGAAGCATCTATTCCTGCCGGCGTAAAGGGTAAAGAGTCGTTTGTAATCAAACACAAGCAGACTAAGAAAGTACTAAGTACCCATTCAAATAGAGATGATGCAAAGGATGAGTGGGACGGTCTTGGTTCTGATAAAGTCAATTATGGGATTTATCCAACCACAGGTAAGGCTAAGTCCTGGCAAATGAAGGAGAATCTAATTGCCGAAGCGAGCATACGTACAATGGACGGAGACGTTCTAAAGGTCGGCGATTTCGCGGGATTCAAAGATGACATTGAGCAATCTGGTAAGGTTGTAAAGATCCAAGGTAACACCGTCACCCTTAGTATATGGGACAGTGTTGCTGGCGAGCGCTATGAAAGAAAATTTCTTGGTAGAGAATTGTGGAAGGAGTAACAGATGCCTTTCCGTTTGTCTAGTAGATCTGAAAAAAGACTCGGGGGCGTCAAGCCCGAGCTCACGAGGATTGTTCGCAGAGCGATTAACATTACTACCATTGACTTTGGGGTAACGTGTGGCCTGAGAACCATTGAAGAGCAAAGAGAGTTAGTTGCAAGAGGGGCTTCCCAGACCCTGGCGTCTAAGCATCTTACCGGAGACGCGGTGGACGTTGTTGCATATTTAGGTTCTCGCATTTCGTGGGAAAACTCCTTATATGATAATATCGCGGATGCATTCAAAGCAGCTGCGATAGAAGAAAATGTTCCACTCCGCTGGGGTGCTGCATGGCACATTCCTGATATTTGTCAATGGGATGGCAGCATGCAAGATGCTATGAATTCTTATATTGACCTAAGGAGATCTCAGGGTAGACGACCGTTTATCGACTCCCCCCACTTCGAATTAGGATAAAGAGATGAGCGAAGAAGTATTAGAAAGACTCCGACGGATAGAAAGCGATCTAGCCGTTATAAAAGTTCAAATGCACAGCGTGGAAGAGAAGCAGAGAGAATTTCAAACTGGTGTAAATCGAGGTTTGTGGCTCGTCGGCGGCGGATTTATTGCTGCGATTATCTCATTTATAGCAAAGGGCGGCTTGAATAATGGGAGCTAATTTCAATAAGAATTTTAAAGATCTGATACTAGGGATGGTATTAGGAATTACTATTACATTTGCTTTGCCGCAGACCATATCCCTTCTTGGGCATAGATTAGAATGGACACCCTATGATGAGGTAGTCGTCAGAGACTTCAGTCTGGATGAAAATTACATTTATCTTACAGTAACCTTTAATAAAATAGAGTGTGAGTATCAATATTTAGATGTTTTTGCTGAAACATTGTCGACCTGGGAAAGACTTGAGTGGATTGATGTCGACGGGCCCCAGGGAAATAGACACCAGGGTGAACACACCCTATCTTTAAGATTAGAATTACCCGAGGGTCGTCAAAGAATATCTGACCGGATCCAAGTGATGACCAGACATAGATGCGGCGCAAGTAGGGATATCGTCGATCGTATACTTTTTTCTGACCACTTAGCCAATGCTAGAGAATTATAAGAAATGAGTAGTACTTTAGAAAAAGTAAAAAATAAAACTTTCAAAAGAGAATATGCATTTTTATTGATTTTTATGCTCTCTTATTCAATTTATCGAAATAACATAGAAATGGTAACCGTTATCATTTGGCCTGTACTTACGTTTGTTAGCGCCGTATCAGGTCTCCATCTTTTCTTTAAACCCCGGACAAATATAGAAACCGACAATAGTAGTTTATAAATAGCTACGAACTTAACCTAGGAGAACAATGTGGATACGAAACAAATTCAAGACATCTGGAGCGCTTATCGAAGCGTGATCCTAGGTGAAAAGAAAGACTCAAAGTCTGATGAAGATGATAAGTCCTCGAAAAAAGCGCCGAAGACTGATAAGTCTGATGACGGTGAGGGGATGGATACAGTAGATAAAAAAGAACTCGAAAAAGACTTCGACGACCGAGAAGATCAAGATCTGGATAATGATGGAGACGAAGACGAGTCTGACGAGTACTTGCATAAGCGCCGTCGAGCCGTTTCTAAGAAGATGACTAAGGAATCTAAGACCTGGTCCGTCTACAAGCGTATACAAGAGCGTACGATGCAACCAAACAGTACTGGGGGTAAACCCGAGTCCATGGATGATAAACTTACAGCATCTGATAAGAAGTTTCTTGATGCGCACGGAACAGATCTTAATGGTATTGATTCCGGAATTAATGGCGCAAAGGCTGCAGCTGATACCGCAAATTCTATCAAAAAATCTTCACCGTCTGCTTCCCCGGTTCGTGGTGATGAGAATAGAGGGAGACAATAATGATTAAACCACCAAAATGGGCTAAAGGTGCTTATCCTACTACACGCGGATGGATGCGGGGAAATGAGCTTCTTATTTCCACCCGTATTTCTCAAGCAGACGTTAACGAATGGCATACCCCAGAGATTATCCACGAAGAGGAAATAATCGACAACCACCCAGTCCAGCCACCCCAATCTGTGGATATTGGTGAGATGGGTAAGGAAGAACTAGAAGAGTTTGCTAGAATTGAAGGCATAGAACTCGATAGGCGCCGATCTCTGAAGAATATGACCAAAGACTATTGGTCAGCAAAAGAATAATCTAGTTGGGGAATAGAGTGTTTGTATTAAATGAATTGAATGATGATAATTTTGAATGGTTTGCATTAAGACATTATCACAATCCTCGTGGTAGTGAGATTGAGGATTTTTATGAGGATCTAAAACGGATCAAATATATTAAAAGATTAGTCAATCGTTATTTAGAAAAAAATAAACTTCAGACTAGACTTTTACTAAATCATATTATTATTTTCTTTAATGCCTTCACTATCCCCGCAGCGCTTAGAATATTGGAATTTAAGTTAGACGAAAAATCATGGGTTGTGATTAAACCATTTTTATTACACTTGAATTATATAAGAGAAACTGACTACACTTCTATTCCCTCTGATCTCCATGCCTTCGTAGAACTAAGGAAAATCTAATGGGTATTATTAAACAGTCTGCAGATCTGGTTTATGCATTCAGATTTATCCGAATCTTAACTTCGGATTGGAAAAGTCTAGATGCATATAAACTTGGGATCATTGATGAAAACGGTAAAAGAGTACGAGATGTAAAAATCGATAGTCCCGAAAAGAAGAATGCATATACATCTTTTATCCGAATGGCAATTAATATTAAAAGGCTTCTTAGGGGTAATCGCTTATTAGGTTTTGCTGCAGGATTATTTCTTATTCGAGAAAAATTTCAATTGAGTGATTGGACCATAAATAAAATTTTGAAAGAATGTAACCTAGAAGTGATGGATATACTTTCAGAGAATTCGCAGTGGTTTCTATTAGAGGATAAGCAACTGTCTCCGGGTATCTACAGACTCAAAAATGCAAAGGCTGTGAACACCACCTTCGAGGAACTGGCTAATGCAAATGACAAGATTCGGGTGACTAAAATGAAACCCGTTGGCGAAATTTTCGGTCTTGATATCTACGAGGCTACTCATATTCGATCTGGGCAACAGGTCTATGTTACTATAGGAGAACTACTCAAATGATTAATGAAGGAATTAATGACCCGGCGATCTTCAAAGCCGTGTTTTTGGCCGGCGGCCCGGGATCTGGTAAGTCCTTCATCGTGGGAAAGTCTGCACTCATTGCCCTGGGTTTTAAGCTTGTAAACTCGGACGATGCCTTTGAGGCGGCGCTGAAGAATGCTAAGATGGAAGCCACCCCTGAGAACATTTATTCTGATCGCGGGCAAATCCTCCGGGCCCGAGCCAAAGAACTTACTGCCAAAAAGAAAAGAGGCTATCTTGAGGGTCGCCTTGGACTGATTATTGACGGAACCGGAAAGGATTACGACAAGATAAAGGGACAGGTGGGTCAGTTGAAGTCATTAGGTTATGACGTCTCTATGATCTTTGTCAATACCAATATCGACAGTGCTCTTAGTAGAAATAGGATGAGAAGCCGATCTCTACCAGACGATAAAGTGAGTGAAATGTGGAGATCTGTACAGAACAATATGGGTAAATTTCAGAGATTGTTCGGTAGAGATATGCACCTCATTGATAACTCTGAGGGGCATGACTATGAAAGAGACGTTATGGCTACCTACAAATATCTTGTAAAGTGGTCTAATCTGCCGCCTAAGAACAATATTGCGAGTACATGGATAGCAGCGGAACGGGCAAAAAAAGGAATAACTGAAATGACCGACTCAAAGACGAAAATGCTACAGAAAGCATTGAATGCAATTACTGCCCGAATGAATTCCAAAAAGGGTTCCATAGAAGATAGTGCATTCGAAATATCCAAATCGTTTAATCTTGGGTTATCACCAAGACAACTAGCATCTCTGTATCGAGAAAAGTTCGATCTGAATAAAAAAACCCCGACCGCACAGCCTGTTCCAGTCAGATTCAAAAAGTATACGGTAAGTGAAGCATCGGCACCTAGATCAAGCGATGAAGAAGGGGGAGCAGGTGACGAAGGTACAGCAAAACTACGTAAGAAGTATCAAAAGGATGTTCCCCACGAACCTGTGAAGGATTATGTGAAAGAAGCAATGACTTCGCGCGAGGGTAAGAAAGAGTATGATCGGATTCAGATAAAACTTGCGCCCCTTGCTCAAGAAAGAAACGCAGCTAAAAAAAGAGGTCAGCCCTGGAAATTGATGGATACAAGAGAAAAAGAGTATCAGAATCTTAGGGTAAGATTGAGAGCTCTTGAAGAAGAGACAACTACCGCTGATATCCCCGATCCGAAGGACACTGCGCAAGGCCCTAAATTTAAAATGACCAATATGGTTGATCGTCGCAGAAAAAAGAATCAACCTCCCGTACTCTTAAAGAAGTATAGAAGAGATAATGACTAGGATTTATATAGGAATCCTACTATCAATAGGTATAGGAAGTATTGGATTCTTCGGATGGAGATGGGTGGATAATATGCAGGATGAGATTCTCCGTCAAACTGAAATCATCGCACTACAGAATTCTGCACTCGAAACCACTAATGATGCTATTGATAACCTTAATGCCGACATACAAAGAACCAACGAGTTGAATACCGTATTAAGAGTACAATTAGACGTAGCAGAAACCCGTGTGAATCAGCTACGAACTCTGTTGTCCGATCACGACCTTACGCGCCTTGCTATTCAAAGACCGGGGTTAATAGAAAGGAGGATCAATGAAGGAACTACTGAAGCTTTCCGTGATCTTGAGCGCATTACTTCTCCTAATTAATTGTTCCAGACCAAATCCTGAAGTTATTATCGAAACCCGATATATCGACAGGAATATTCCTATTCAATCCCGCCCGCGCGGAGTTAATTTAAATGAAGTACGATTCTATGTGGTGACTGAAGAAAATCTTCAAGAATTCATCGATGAATTTAGTGCCGAAAACGGCGAACTCGTTTTTGTAGCAACCTCAGTAAGAGGATATGAAAACACTGCAATTAATCTTGCAGAACTACGTCGATATATAGAACAACAACAACAGATTATTGTTTACTACGAAAATTCTGCGACGCAATAATATAAAAGTTCTTCTATTTTAGGGGTTTACAATCCCTTAATATATTTATATAATAGAATTAAAATAGAGGTTTAATCCTTACCGCGGATGATCATCCGTGAACAATATCTTATATTAAATGGAGAAGTATATGGTCGAATACGTTTTAAAGCGAAATGAAGAGGTAGAACCTTTTGACTCTAATAAGATCGAAATTGCTATAGAAAAAGCAATGAAGAGTATCAAAATCCGAAGTAAGACGTTAGCAAGGGAAATCGCCGGAAACGTAGTCGAAAAGATCGAAGCCGATAAAATTGATGATCCGATTGTGGGTGTAGATTATATCCATAAGATCGTAGAAAACACGATTATGGATATGGGATTACATAACCTCGCTCGTGAATATATCATCTACAGAGCAACAAATAAGCCCGATATTTTCCGTAAGAGGACTAACCTAAAGCCGTATGAATATCCACAACTCATTGAATATGTGGATGCTATTAGACATTCGTATTGGGTGCATACTGAATTCAATTACTCGTCCGATATACAGGATATGAGAGTACATATGACCCCAGAAGAAGCAGAGATTGTGAAAAAAGCAATGCTCGCTATTTCCCAGATCGAGGTTCAGGTCAAATCGTTCTGGGCTAAAATTGGGGATAAACTTCAAAAACCTGAAATTCAAGCCGTCGGGGTTACCTTCGGAGAATCGGAAGTACGACATGCAGATGCTTACTCGAATCTTCTAGAGATCATGGGATTGAATGACGAATTTGAAAAAGTAGTCGAAGTCCCCGCAATGAAAAAACGGATTGCTTACTTAGAGCAAAGTATCCAAGCCCCCGTCGATGATCGAGACTATTTCCATAAGATCATCCTCTTCTCTATGTTTGTAGAAAACGTATCCCTTTTCTCTCAATTTTTAATCATGATGGCATTCAATAAGCATAAGAATGTTCTTAAAGGTATTTCAAACGCAGTAGAAGCAACCTCCAAAGAAGAAGATATTCACGCCCGTTTCGGATTTGACCTTGTGAATATTATTAGAGAAGAAAACCCGGAATGGTTCAATAAAGATTCGATCATGGAAGTGAATCGTCTCTGTCGAGAAGCTTATAAAGCAGAAGCTAGTATTGTAGATTGGATTTACGGTTCGATCGATTTAGACTTTTTACCTAAGGAAACGGTAAAGGAATTTCTTAAAGATCGATTCAATCAATCTCTCGTTGCTATTGGTATGAAGCCGATTTATGATATAGATAAAGAATCACTCGATACTACTAATTGGTTTATTGAAGAAATTTTAAGCACAAAAAATATTGACTTCTTTGTGAAACGTAGTACCGCTTATTCGAAGAAGACGAAGGCATTTACATCTGACGATTTATTTTAAAGGGAAGAGATGAAGAAATATTACTGGCTAAATGAGGATTCTGAGAAATTCTTGTCAAGGGGTTATTTAAGTCGTGGTGAAACCCCACGAACGCGAATTAAGAGTATTGCTTATGCTGCGGAAAAGTATCTAAAAGATATGGCAAAGACGGGTGAAAGTAGAGATGCATTCAACGGGTACGCAGAAAAATTTATAGAGTATATGGCTCGGGGATACTATTCACTCGCATCTCCTATTTGGGCAAACTATGGTAAGGAGAGGGGTCTTCCCGTTTCCTGTTTCGGATCATACATTGAAGATAGTATAGAATCCATACTCGATACCCATGCCGAAAATGGAACCCTAATGAAAAACGGGGGTGGAACCTCGGGATATTTCGGCGCGATTCGTCATCGTGGTGCACCGATTCGAGATTCTGGAGAATCGTCTGGTTCAGTCCATTTCATGCAGATGTTCGATACCCTTGCTTCTGTTATTTCTCAGGGGTCAGTTCGTCGGGGATTTTTCGCAGCCTATCAAGACATTGAACACCCAGATGCAGATGAATTTCTTGATATTGGCACCGAAGGTAATCCGATCCAGGGTTTAACTACAGGTATTAACGTATCGAATAAATTCATTGAAGAGATGAAGAATGGTGATGCTGAGAAAAGACGATTATGGGCCAAAGTACTTCAGCGCAGGTCAGAAATTGGATATCCATATATCTTCTTTACCGATAATGTGAATGATCATAAACCACAGGTCTATAAAGATAAGGATATGTGGATTTATGCATCGAATATGTGCACGGAAATCGCTATCCCATCCTCAGTTGATGAAACCTTTACCTGTGTACTTTCTTCCCTAAATCTTCTTCATTGGGATGAGATCAAGGAAACTGATGCAATTCAGGTGTTGATCTATTTTCTTGATACCGTCTGTCACGAATTTATCGTAAAGACTGAGGGTGTAAAGTACTTAGAGAAAGCCCGTCGATTTGCAATTAACCATCGTGCACTTGGTGCAGGGGTATTAGGCTGGCATTCGTACCTTCAGTCGAATATGATTGCTTTCGAATCTATGGAAGCAGCAAAGAAGAATCTTGAGATTGCGAAAATCTTAAAAGAGAAGAGTACCGAGGCAACCCGTGAACTTGCTTCCCTGCTAGGTGAAGCTCCTCTTCTAGTAGGATACGGGGAAAGAAATACAACCCGAACTGCAATCGCACCGACCAAAAGCTCTTCCTTTATTCTCGGTCAAGTTAGTCAAAGTATAGAACCTGAATTTTCAAATTGCTATGTGAAAGATCTAGCTAAGATGAAGGTAACTATCCGAAACCCATTTTTAGAGAAATTACTTGTAGAAAAAGATCAAGACGCCCCGGAAGTGTGGGATTCCATTCGAAATCATGATGGATCCGTTCAGCATCTAGAATTCCTCAGTAATGATGAAAAGGAAGTATTCAAAACTTTCTCCGAGATAAATCCCGAGGCAATCATTTCACAGGCAGGTATACGTCAAAATTATATTGATCAAGCACAAAGTATCAATCTAATGCTCGACCCGGATATGAGCGTGAAAGAGATTAATCGTTTATATCTCTATGCACACGAGCTTGGGGTAAAGAGTTTGTATTATGCCTTTTCGATGTCGAAAGCTCAATCTCTTACGCGTAAAAAGGTTCAGAGTTCATCGTGTGTAGCATGTGAAGGTTGATTAGAATACCAAAAATTTACTCTATAAATAGGCTCTGATTAGGGCCTATTTTTTTAAGGAGAAATGATGAAAAAACAAGAAAAAATGTGTGATCAATGTGAAGCAGAATTTTATATTGAACACGATGAGGAATCGATTTACTACTGCCCATTTTGTGCTAACGAATTCACTACTATCGAGCATGAGGAATTAGACCTAGAGGATCTCTGGGACGAATGACTTGGTATCTGAAGGATGAAGTTTTTGACCCGGATGAAGAATTTCTTAAAGGGTATATGGGATTCGTATATGTCATCTCAGATAAACTGAATGGTAAGAAGTATGTCGGAAAAAAGTTTTTTTGGTCTAAGAAAACCCTCCCCCCGCTGAAAGGAAAAACCCGCAAGCGTCGGAGCACAATCGAATCTGATTGGAGAAAATACTATGGGTCAAGCGATCTGGTAAAACAACTTCTTCTCGAACAGGGCGAGGAAAATTTTCATCGAGAAATCATTCATTTTGGGAAAACGCGGGGGGAATTAGGATATATCGAAGCTAAAGAACAGTTCGATAGGAATGTCCTCTTAGATGATAGCTATTACAATGGTATCATCAACTGTCGTGTCCATAGATCCCACGTGAAAAATCTGAAGACCGAATATGACAAATTAAACGGTAATAAATGAATTTAGGGGATTTACATTCGATGTAGAAAGGCTTATATTGATAATGTAAGAAGAGGAAGAGGAAATATAATGGATGTAACCGAAATTGGTCAGACCCTCTTTAAACGAGATAGCTCAGGAAAGGTTCGAGTTTGGTACTACGAGATCGGAACCGACGGGGCTCATTGGGCCTGGCGATCGAATGCTGGTACTCGTCAAGGTAAGATGGTTATTTCCGGGTGGAAATTCGTTGAACAAAAAAATCTCGGTAAGGTAAATGAAACCTCACTGAAAGATCAAGCATCACTGGAAGCTGTAGCGGAATTTACGAAAAAGAAAGACCGAGGTTATTTCGATAAGATCGAAAATATCGATCAGTTCGAGAAAATTAAACCTATGCTTGCTTCAAAGCACGAGAATGCCAAATACGATTTCGAGAAGAATACCTATATCAGTCAACCAAAACTTGACGGCATTAGGTGTATTGCCCGGGCGAATGGGCTGTGGACCCGCGCGGGTAAAGAAATTGTGGCTGTTCCTCATGTGGCACTAGCTCTTGAGGATTTCTTCAAATCCTATCCTAATGCCATTCTAGACGGAGAACTTTACAATCACGATCTTCGGGATGATTTCAATACAATCACTTCCTTGGTTCGTAAAACTAAACCCACCCGTGAGGATCTGGACGATTCCGGACGGCTCGTAGAATATCACATTTATGATATTATTGATAGTGAACCTTTTACTAAGCGTTATTCGGATTTTCGTATCTTGATGCAACACCGAGATCCTTGTATCAAATTGGTATCAACCCAGACTGTTTATAACATCGGGGAAATGGATAACCTCTACGGGGAATATCTATCAGATGGATACGAAGGACAAATGATTCGAGTTGATGGTCCTTATGAACAGGATAAGCGTTCTAAGCTTCTGATCAAGCGTAAAGAATTTTTGGATGATGAATTCAAGGTTCTTCGAGTAGAGGAAGGGATCGGTAACTGGGCGGGCTGTGTGAAGAGATTTGTACTAGAGCTCCCCGATGGTCGGGAATTCGGATCTAATGTTCGGGGAACCCAGACCGTTTTAGCTGAGCTTCTTCGGTCCGGACAAACCCCTAACTGGGCAACGTGCCGTTATTTCACCCCTACCCCGGATGGGATCCCTCGATTCCCGGTGGTAACTGATTATGGATACGGTAAAAGATCAGATTAAGAGGTAAAAATGAAATCCAAAAAGGAGAAGTGACTATGAACGGAAAACTCTTTCAAGTGAAAGATACCAAAGAATATGGTGTAGGATTGGCGATGAACAGCGTCGGTGAATACGTCCTCGAGATGAAGAATAGTGGGGTAATTCAGGCTTTTTCTAAAGATAAGATTGAAATCGTTATGCCGTACACTCTTTCGATTGTGTGGACCGGGGGTGAGCCTGTACACTATCGAGTTAATCCTGGAAAACTTCAGAAAAATGACGTGGTTCTTGAAGTTAAGTACGGGCACAAGATTCGGATCGGGGTTGTCGCAGAGGTTGATACCAAACGGGAAAATGCCACTCAAACCTTTAAAGGTATGAAAGTTGTGACCCTATCACTTTCCGACGAAGACGAACCAGTACCTAACAGCTGTCAGCTGGCGGCAATGAATGGCGTTTAAGTATACCCCGGGCCTTGATGATTTTAGGTATCGTAGCCGTTGGAAAGCTAATTCCGTGGATGCGATTTATAAATAGGATTTACAACAAGTTGATCATGTGGTATAATATTATATTATAAATTCGGAGGGCAGACCAATTATTATTATTGACTATTCAGGTATCTCGATCGCACCTATTGCTATGGGTATTGTTCGTGGTGATGATGAGAATCTTATTCGTCATATGATTCTCAACAGTATCCGAATGTATCGCTCTAGATATAAAGAAAAATTCGGAGAAGTTGTTATCGTTGCGGATGGTGGCGGTAACTGGAGAAAAGAAGTTTATCCGGAGTATAAGGGTAAGCGAAATAAAAATCGGGAAGAGTCTAAGATTGACTGGGATGAAGCTTTCCGCATTATCGGAATGGTACTTCAGGAACTCAAAGACAATTTCCCGTATAAGGTTATCCACCAATGGGGATGTGAAGCGGATGATTCTATTGCTGAGCTCGTCATGCAAACTCAGGAATTTGGTAACTGGGAAGATGTCATGATCATCTCAGCTGATAAAGACTTCCGGCAACTTCAGAAATGGGATAATGTCCACCAGTATTCCCCTCTTACTAAGAAATTGATCAAAGAAGAAGATCCTCGTGGATACCAAAGAATGCATTTTCTTACTGGATGCGGGGGTGTTGGGGTCCCAAACGTTCTTACCGATGATCGAGTTTTGGTAGAAGACCGTGCACAAACCGAACTCAGTCAAAAGAAAAAAGAGCTTCTGGAAAATGACACTACAGCGCT
>Ga0102810_1000740_pt1 | contig 12090 bp, 9 predicted proteins | sample ColrivemetaGS573_FD_84506 | JGI IMG/M metagenome (GOLD analysis project Ga0102810, IMG submission 84506) | Estuarine microbial communities from the Columbia River estuary - Ebb tide ETM metaG S.573 | ecosystem: Environmental > Aquatic > Marine > Intertidal zone > Estuary | place: USA: Columbia...
AAAACTGAAGTGGGTTATAACTCTTCTAAAAGGAAACAGGAAGTTCATACTTCCTGTTTCTCTTATAGTTTTAATACATAAAATAGGTCTTTTCAACTACAAATTGTGAAGATTATCTTGAGGGAAAAAGATATGATTTAGCCAAGCTAAAAGTTAACTTCATTGGATGCGAAAGCTGAAGTTAAAAGAAGTGTAGCAAAATGATAAAATTGAGCCTCAAAGAGGAAACAGAGAAGTTTTGGCTTCTCTGTTTCTGTTTTTATTATATTTAGTGTTGAAATAATTCTAAATTAAAAACTGTTTTATAAAAATTTATGATTCATCAAATAAATTGTTACTGTTTTTCACGTACTTATCAAACCAGTTACTAGTTAAATTTGCAACTATTTCTAATTTACCTGGTTCAGAGAACAAATGAGAAGCTCCTTCAACAATTTTCAATTCACAAATGCCTCCAATTTTAGATTTTGCTATTTTATTCAATTCAATTACAACACCATCTTTTTCTCCTACAATTAATAAAGTTGGTGAGGTTATATATTTTAAATTTTCTTTAGCTAAATCTGATCTTCCTCCGCGCAAAACAACAGCCTTTACCTTATTTCCTAAATAAGTAGCTGCATTTAATGCTGAAGCTGCTCCCGTACTTGCACCGAAAAATGCGATTGGTAAATGTTTTGTGTATTTATTATTACGAACCCATTTTGTAACATTAAGTAAACGACTTGTTAATAAATCTATATCAAATCTATTTTCATACACTTGATCCTCTTCTAGAGTAAGTAAATCAAAAAGCAAACTAGAATAACCTTGCTCTAACAATAAACTGGCTACATAATTGTTTCTTATACTTAATCTACTACTTCCACTTCCATGTGAAAACAGGACAATTCCTTTATTCTTTTTATCTTCAACAAGCCTCAAATTACCTTTTAAACATATTGAATTAATGTAAATTTCAATTTCTTTGGATGATTCAGCAATTTTCATAATTATAAATTTTTAGAACATAATATTTTGATAAATAATAGATTTTAAATCTTTAGGCATTTCATTTCTTATATCTTCTAATTCACCTAAAGAAACGTACTTACGTAATACAATAAAAGTGGTTTTTATATAATTTTCTGCTTTTTCATCAGATTCAAAATCATGTACAGAAGTTTTACCATCATATTTCCGTATTAAATCTATAAAATCTACCATATTTTTAACTTTTGGCCTTTTTTTCAATGTCCAACCATTTACATAAACAGCTTTTAAAAACATTGGTAATTGAGCCAAAAATTGTAAAGATTCTTCTGTTGAAATAATAGCTCTCAGCCCATAAAGTATAGAGGAAAGAATTCTACCTGCTTTTTCAATATCATCATTTAAACTCATTTGTTTGCTATAATCTTTTAAAAATGAATTTGCCTCTTTTGCGTATTGATTAAAATTTAATCCCATAATTGTTGTAATTAATTAGTTAAAAATTATAAATAGCCCACTTACCTTGTTTACTCTGAACAGCAACTAAATTAGGTGCTATAAATTTTGAATGAAATTCTGGCGCCGTTTTATTTTTTGACGGTATATAATTTCTAATATTATTTAAAATCATATACAAATTACCATTGACATCAATAATATATTCTTCCAATTTATAAGCAATAATATCTTTATTTAAAATTTCATTAAAACCAATTACATTTTTAGCCAGTTTTACAACAATTGCAAAACCATTCATAAAATGCGATGCATTTAAAAATTGAGGTTCAATAATTTCAACTCCCTTTTCATTAATATACCCGTAATAATATACATCACCTTTTAATTTTTTTATTAAACTTCTATTATCACTAATAACTGGATGTGTTGCTGATTCAAATTCTGCATTACAAACATTCTGGTTGCTTTTAGAAATAACCAAATCACTTCTAAATTTAATAACCAATTCCCCTTCTCTATTTATAAACCCCCATTTGTCACCACTTTTTATTGCAGCAAAATAGCCTTGAAAAGGAAAACATTCATCTACTTCCTCAATAATTTGAGCATTTAATTCTAAACAAACAAACAGACTTATAAATAAAAAAACTAAACTTCTCATAATATTTATTTTAACGTTATATAAATCTATTACTTCAATAGTATTTACAAAATGATATTCCTCAATTTAAACAGGTTCGAAAAAAACTTAGATCACTAAATAATTTATTACTTATTTTAAAAAATAAATAAAATATTTTATACAACAAATTGTTTTTCAGTATTTTAAAAATTTTAAATAAAATATAGAAGCAGTTTGTATATATTTTTAAAAAACTCTTTTATATGTATTGAATTGAGAAGTATCATTTCAAATAAAATGTAAAATTTAGTACTTAGCAGTAGTTAATTAATTTTACAAAAATGAAAACTGAAGAAGTTTATAAGCCCTTTGGTTATGGAAAAAGTATAAATGAAATTTTATATCAAATATACTGTTGGGATTCAGAATTAAGTTTTTATAAATCTGAACTTAATTTTATGAGTAAATGGATTTCAAATTACCCTATTAATTCGAATTTACCAAACCTTTTTGAGCACATCCAATTGTTTGTAAAAGATATTTCGAATTTTGAAAATGACAGAAATAACCTTTTAGATAAAATTGAAACCTACAAAACTGATTTAATTGGACAAGATGAAAAACATCATTTTGAAACTCACAATTACTATTTAATCACATTTCAAAAAATGGCAGAATTAATTTTTAATTACAATAAAAATTATAGAGATTTAAAAGGAAGAATATTTGAATATTTTACAGATTTAATTAGCTCAAATAATGTTGAATAAATTAATTCCAATTCAATAAAATTTTAAATAATATATTATGAATACAGATATTAAAAAAACTTGGCAAAATACTCATAAAAGTATTTCAAAGTTACACGGCGAAACAAAAAATTGGCTATCTGAGTTAGCTTTTATAAAAGATGAAATTAGGTTTTTTAATCATTTGTTAAGTGCAAATTATTTAGATTGCCTATTTGAAGGATTAGCTAAACGAATTGAAATTTTAACAAAAAAAATGGCTATTGAAAATAAATCTGGACTACTTTTAAGTGATTCAATAAAAAAACACGAATTACTTTTAACTGATTTAATTGAACATAATAGCTTAATATCTAATATTAATTATTTAGAACAGCATAAAAAATTGGAAAAAGAAGTAGAAATTCATATTAAAAAATATAGAAACCTAAAAAAACAAATCTTTGAAGTTGTTGAAAAAGTTATGAAGAAAAAAAATATAAAAAAGCTTCAATAATTAAATTACACATTTATATAATTTTCTTTGATTTGGGGTTTACTATTCTGGCTTAAACCAAATTTTTTAACAAATATTTGCCTTGCAAATACCGAAAGCCCAATATTTGCAAGGAATTATTATTTTCCACAATCACAAAAAATTAACAATCACCGTATCTAAAAAATAAATACATTTGCCTAAATTTTAAATATTAATTTGGCACCTAAATGAAGTTATATCAATTAATTATAGTTATAGTACTGTTTATTTCATCAGTAGCACATTCTCAAAGCGATTTACCTTTACGTTTAGATGATTCAAAAATTAAACCGTTAAATAATTTATCAAATCCCTTACTTCAAAAAAGCTTAGAACAAGAATTAAATAAAGTTCCAGCCTGGAAAAAATTAATTGCACAAAATAAAATGGCAGTTGGTGTAATTGATCTTAGTAATCCTGAAGATGCCAAATATGCTAGTATAAATAGTAATCAAATGATGTATGCTGCAAGTTTACCTAAAATTGCAGTTTTATTAGCTGCTATGGATGCTATTGAAAAAGGGCAATTAAAAGAAACCCCAGAAGTTATAAAAGATATGAAGTTAATGATTAGCAATTCAAACAATCAAGCTTCAACAAGAATGATAGACAGAGTAGGTTATGCCAAAATAGAAAGTGTAATGACCGATGACAAATATAAATTATATGATAAAACTTATGGAGGTTTATGGGTTGGCAAACGCTATGCCGCCGGAGGACCTACCAATAGAGAACCTCTGAAACATTTAAGCCACGCTGCAACAGTTGCCCAAGTTTGCAAATACTATTATTTATTAGCAAATGGAAAATTGGTAAATAATGAAAGATCTAAAGAAATGTTGGATATCATGGAAAATCCAGCCTTACATCATAAGTTTGTGAATACTTTAGATTTAATTGCTCCAGATGCACGATTATTTAGAAAATCTGGTTCTTGGAAAAACTTTCATTCAGACTCCATTTTAGTTTGGGGAAAAGAAGCTACCAGACGTTATATTTTAGTGGCATTAATAGATGATGCAAATGGAGAAAGCATTATTAGAAACTTAGTAGTTCCTGTTGAAAAGGTACTTAAAAAAGCATTGGTTATATAAACAACATACTAAAGTTGTAATTATTTAGTTTTAATCAAAGTATTCTTCTAAATTATATTTTACAAATAAAATTTAGTTTAATTACATTTAAAATAAAACGTAAAATGAAAAGGTTTCAAACACTTGTATTTTCAATTATTTTTGTCACAACTGCTATGTTTGGGCAAAATGACTTACCAATACAATCTAATGATTTAAATATTAAACCTTTAGGAAGCCTTTTAAATAAAGAATTGCAAACTGGTTTAGAATTAGAATTAAATAAAATTCCTAAATGGAAAAATTTAATACAACACAATAAATTAGCTGTTGGAATCATTGATTTAAGTAATCAAAACCATATTGAATATGCCAGAATAAATGGCAACAACATGATGTATGCTGCAAGTTTACCTAAAATTGCAGTTTTATTAGCCTCAATGGATGCTATAGAAAAAGGAGAATTGAAAGAAACTCTTGAAGTTAAAAATGATATGAGATTAATGATTAGCAAATCTAACAACCAAGCAGCTACCAGAATGATTGACCGTTTAGGCTTTGATAAAATTGAAAGTGTTTTAACTGATGAAAAATACCAATTGTATGATGAAGAGCACGGTGGAGGTTTATGGGTTGGAAAACGGTATGCTAGCAGTGGAGAAACACATAGAGAGCCTCTAAAAAATTTAAGTCATGCCGCAACTGTAAACCAAGTTTGTAGATTTTATTATTTATTGGCTAATGGAAAATTAGTGAACAACAAAAGATCTAAACAAATGCTAGGCATTATGGAAAATCCAGCCTTGCATCATAAATTTGTAAATACTTTAGATCAAATTGCTCCAAATGCACGATTGTTTAGAAAATCAGGTTCTTGGAAAAACTTTCATTCTGATTCTATTTTAGTTTGGGGAAAAGATCCTCAAAGACGTTATATTTTAGTGGCATTAGTTGATGATGCTTCAGGTGAAAAAATCATTAGAGATTTAGTGAAACCTGTAGAAAAAGTTTTAAAAAATTATTAGTTTACATCTATTTTCACAACAAAAACAACCTTGTTTTTTTCAGAATTGTTTCAAGCTAAATACTTTGCAAACACTTTTCAATTCAATATCTTTAACAAAAAATCTTCATCTTATAAAAACATTATAAATGTTAAACAGTATTGTTTTAAAAAAATATATATTAAAAGTATTTGATTTAAAAGAAGAAGAACTTCATAAAACACTTTTACTACAACTCAATATATTTTTATTAATAACCACCTTATTAATTGTTAAACCAACCATAAATTCCCTTTTTTTATCAGAGTTAACTTCAGATGCCTTACCGCTTGGTTATGTATTAACGGCAATAATGGCTATGGTTGGCTCCTTTTTTTACGATAAATTATTAGAAAAGAATCCATTAAATAAAATAATTGAAGGCACTATAATTGGTTCGGTAATTTCATTAATTGTTTTTGGAATTGCATTCACCTTTAATATAGCTGGTGGATTTATTTTATACATTCCATATGTTTGGGTGGCTATTTTTGGACTACTTACAGCATCTCAATTTTGGATTTTAGCTAATCTAGTTTATAATGTTAGAGAAGCAAAACGAGTGTTTGGGTTTATTGGTGCAGGTGCTATTGCTGGTGGAATTTTTGGAGGTTATTTAACCTCAATCCTTACCACATTTTTAAGAACCGAAGTGTTATTTTTTGTAGCTGCAGTTTTTGTAGCTTTTTGTTTACCAATCACAAAGTACATTTGGAAAAATGAAGTAATTAAATTAAATACGTTTCAGGTTTCACTTCGTACAAATCCAAAAGGAGAATCGCCATTCAAATTAATTAAACAATCAAAACTACTTAGTTTAATTGCCATTGTTGTTGGTTTAAGCGTGTTAGTTGCAAAATTGGTAGATTACCAATATAGTGATTATGCTTCGCGGCTAATTCAAGACCAAGATGAATTAACTTCCTTTTTTGGTTTTTGGTTTTCAACATTAAGTGTTATTTCTTTATTGGTTCAGCTTTTTTTAACACAACGTATTGTTGGAACTTTTGGAGTTGGGAGATCCTTATTATGGCTGCCTTCAGGAATTGTAATTGGTTCAGTACTACTATTATTTCTACCTCAAATTTGGGTAATAATAGTTATTAAAATAATTGATGGAAGTTTAAAACAATCGGTTAATAAAGCAGCAACAGAATTATTATCCATTCCAATTCCAATTGAAACAAAAAAGAAAACAAAGACATTTACCGATGTTGTTGTAGATAGTATTGCTACAGGTTTAGCTGGGTTTATATTAATCTTTTTTATTAACGGATTAGATATTTCTTCCACCTATATTAGTTTAATTATCATAGCTTTAATTTCGGTTTGGTTGTATTTTATTTATCATTTACGAAAAGAATATATTATTTCTTTTAAAGAATTATTAGAAACTTCACATGTTAAAAAAGAAAAAGTAATTAAAAAAGAAATTGCAGTTACTTCTATTATTGATACTGTAAACAAAGTATTAAATAATGGTTCTGAAGGGCAAATTCTTCACATGCTTCAAAAAACTTTAGAGGCAAAAGATGAACGTTTTTTTGTTGCCATTAAAAATTTATTAATTCACGAATCTCCAAAAATTAGAGCTTTAGCTATTGAAAATTTATACTTTTTGAAGTCAGAAAATTTAAGCTTTCAAATAGAAACTATGGTTAATGACCGTGATCAACAAGTTACAACGGCTGCTTTTAGGTATTTATTAAAAAAATATGGAGAAGACACTATTGATCTTTTTGATAAATATTTAAATAGAAAAGATGATACTATTGCTAATGCTGCTTTAATTGGGCTTTCTTTGGAATTAAGAAATCATCCATTACTTCAAAATAGATTTGATTTAGAAAAAAGAATTCAACTGGCGTTGCAACAAAGTGAAGAATTAACTTCTGAAGAACAAAAAACATATAAAATTCAAGCCATTTTAGAAGCGATTGGAAATGCAAGGGCTGAAAATTTTTATCATATTTTAAATGAACAGTTACACTCAAAAAATCAAACTATTCAGAATACAGCAATTTTAAGTAGTGCCAAAACTTTAGATAAAATATTTATCCCACAACTAATTGACTTTTTAAGTGGTAAAGACACCAGAAAAACAGCAATTGATGCATTATATAGTTATGGAGAACCTATTAATGATATTTTAGTTAAAAGTGTTAAAGAAGAATCTATTGCTTTAGATGATGCTGTTCATGTAATTGCAGTTATTGAAAAATTTGCTTCACAAAAAGCAATTAGTTCATTAAAAAAATTAACAGATGAAACAGAACATTCTGTGAAAATTGAAGCCATTGAAGCTTTGAAAAGATTGAAATGGAAATATCCTAACTTATACATTAAAGATAGATATATTGTTGATAAAGTATTGGATGAGTGCCATTTATACCAAAATACACTTTCAGTAATTCATTCTCAAATTGTTATTCAATATAAAAAGAAAGATTTTTCAAAAGATAATGTTGAAGTTATAGAAGCTAGAAATGGTTTAATGCAATTATTAGAACTGCGTTTAGATAGACAATTACAACGTATTTTTAGATTTTTAGGAATTAAATACCCTCCAAATGATGTAGAGCCAATACTAAACATCATTCTAAATGGAAAAGAAGAACAACGCATACACGCCATTGAATTTTTAGATAATATTTTAGATAACCAGCTAAAAAAGGAATTAATTCCAATTGCCGAATCTATTTTAGTGGAAGCTATTTCTGAAGAAAAAATAAAAAAACTGAACTTAAAAATGTTAAGTGAAGCTGAATGTTATAGAACTTTATTGGAAAGAAAAGATAGTAAATTAAAACTCGCAGTATTGTACTTAATTGAAAAAACCAACGATTCAAAATATAAACCGTTGGTTGAATTAGTTATAAATGACACAAATGATAATATTAAAAATAAAGCACTTGAGATTTTAAATAAAATTTAGCTTATTTATTAATTAACTTGTCAATACTTCCTGCCAAATACATATGGTCACTTGCTGAATTTTTACGCAATACATTGGTCATTAATGCAACCATATATTTTTTACCATTTGGATGTTCAACAATTGCCACAGAGTTCATAAAATTTTGAACATTTCCCATATATTTTCCACAAGCTTCACCTTTACTTCTATCACATTTGTATAAGCTACCAGACTTAAAATAAACTGCTGCATCTTTTAACGCTGGAGCTTGTGCATAACGTATTCTTCTGTCTGTCATATACATCAACCGTTTCATTTCTAAACTAGATTTTTCATCAATCACTTTACCTTGCTCTAATTGCACTAAAAATTTCATTAAACCAATTGGGCTACCAACACTTCCATCTTTACTGCCAATATAATTATTAGAACCTCTTGTAAAAAAAGTTCCCAAACGCCATTCTTCAAATGTAATTCCAAGTTTTCGCAATGGTAAATTAACCACATCATTTCCTAAATTGGTTAAATCTTTTTTAGGCGTATTTTTAAAATAAGCATCTGCTCCTTCTTGTGTTAAAGTTGGATAATCTTTTCCAAATGCAGCCATTAATAACGTTTCTCTCCAAACAATACTTGCAGCACCATTATTACTAACAGACATCATATGATCAGCCCACTCAAATAAGGTAAAAACATCACTAGGAATTACTGTTCGTTTTACTAGTTTATTGGTTTCAATATTAAAAATTGGAACAGTGTGAGAATCTGTCATTCCCCATTGACCAGCTTGTACTGATTTTGTTCTTAATAATTCAATTCTTTTTTCAAAAGAATCTGGATAAATTTTTGCTAATTGTGTAAATAAACCTGTTAAAACCGCTAATTTCCCAACACTTCCTGGCTGATAACCTGCCGATTCATTTCGTGCAGCATAACGAATATTATTTACATCTGAAATATCTAGAACTGATAATGAATAACTTTTATCTAAACCATAAAATAATCCATTAATTTCTTTGTTAAAATTTTCATCTTTAACTAAAAACTGAGCAGTACTGTCTTTCTTTTTTGAAGTTAAACTTAATGCAATTTCATTGTAAGATTTTAAAGCACCTGAAGGTAAATTTAAATTCTCCTTTATTACACCACTTTTTATGCGTTCTAATCTCAATAAACGCTTTATTCCAGTTCTAGAATACCCATCAATTGGGTACGGATTTAATCCTATAAAAGACCAACACAATACTAAAACTAGGGTTAATTTTAAATAATTCTTCATTTTATATTTTTTTTGAAAGTAATACTAGTTTGTTTTTATCAATTTTTGGAGTAATAGATTCTAAGTATCCCGAACTTAACGCTTTTTTATTTTCTACAAACGGTCGTATTTGAAACAGCCATAATTTATTATTTTTAAAACCAAGTTCAACATCATAAGCACCTTTGTATTCGGCATTTACTTCTCTAGCCATTTTTTGGCGAACATTATCTGCTAATTCTCTAATCTCTTTTATATTCTGCTGGTTTAAAATTGAACTTTCAAATGTTGCTGATTTTTTAGCAGTTCCACCAGTAGTTGGTAAACTATTATAATCTGATTCTCTAGCTGGAGCAATTAATTTAGTGATTCCATCCGCACCTAATTCATAAGCTTCAGCAGATTGTCCGTCAACAGCACCACCAGCACCTCTACTAAAAGCAATGGTTAAATCTTTTGAATTTCCTGAATTAATTCCGGTAGTTATCATAACACCTGAATAATCAACATCAACACTTGGAATTACTAAAATTGAAGGAAACACATTTTCTGGATTCAATAAATATTTTTGTCGCCATTTAAAACTTCTCTCTGTATAAGGCGATGCCCAAACATCTTTAATTCCTTGTAAGATTTTATCTTTTACAACAACATTAAACAAGGTTAAATTTAAACCTGCTCCCGAAAAATCTTTTAAATCTTCCATATTGGTATCACTTCGCAAAAACACAGGAACTTCACCTAATTTTTTTCCTAAAACGGCTACAAATTCACTTTCTAGCTGTGAAATAAAACTTGCTTGAATCGGCATTTTTTTAATTGCTTCTCGTAAAATTTCTAGTTGTTTTAATTGAAATTTTTCAACTTCAGCTTCCGAAATATTAGTAGAACGCTGTTTATCTGCTTCCAAAAACATATTGGTTAAAAATTTCCAATAGGAAACATTTTGACCTGGCATTGGTTGATTCATATGAGATTTAAAAATTCCAAAAGGAATTACAACACCTTCAACTACTTTATCTGGAAACATTTTTTTCAATTGTCCCAAATTAGCTGCTTTCGGTCCGCATAATTTACCAGAATCCTTATCGTCAACTTTTCTCATATTTAAAATGCTATTCACATCTAAACGAATATTTTCAACAGGAACCGCAATTTTAGTTTCATTTCGTTCTTTCTTAGAAAATAATCCTTTTTCTTCAGCAGTCATATCTTTTTCTAATTTCAAAATAACATTTCCTTTATTTGAAACAGCGTAAAACACTTTTTGACCGTTGAATTTTTTTAAATTTTGAAGATTATCATCCGACAATGCCGCATTTGGAATTCCTAAATTACGTGCCAATAATTGTACGTGAGATACTAAATTTCCTTCAGCAACAGTAGCAATTCCTCCAACTGGCTTTAAATCGGATGGTGGTTTTTGAAAAATGTAAATTTTATTGGAAGAAACCTCAACACCTTCCGGAGAACCATCAATAACAACCAATTCTCCAAAAGCATAACCTGGATTTAATCCACGAACAGAACTTTGGTTTGAAATATTAAATACTTTATTGGTTAATGAAGATTCCGTTGCAATAAAATCTCCTAAATCACCCACAGTTTTACCTAAATGTAACGTAACCGAACTTCTAATTTTATCATCAATAAAACCATACGATTTTGGTTCAAATCCATTATAAACTTCAACTACATCTTCATACGTTGCTTTTACCATTGAAGAACTCCATTCAACAACACTCCTAGCCGATTGTAAAATAGTTGTTAATTCATTTAAAGTAAGTGAAGTCGCATTTTTTGGTTTTAAAATTGGTTCAATTTCATTCCATTCCCACAGCTCTATATAACCTGCTCCGGCTGTTGCCATTGCTAAATAATACGTTTTATCTAATAATTCTTTAATTGTTGTTGGTTGCCATTGCGATGCATTTTTAAAAACAATTTCTTCTAATTTTAAAGAGGCATCTAACAATTGAACTCTTGCATTTGTACGTTTTTCAACTAAAACTGCCTTTCTAATTTCTAACAATAAATTAGCCGATTCCACAACCAAATTAGCTGATTTTTTCTCAGTTTCATTTTTTACTGAAAAGTCTTTAATTAAGTTTCCAATAGGTGTATTTTTAACCAAACTAGTTTTGCTAGGTAATGCCTGAATATCAATTGGCTTGTAAAAATTAGCCATTGTTACCAACAACTCATCAAATTTTAAATTTAACGGAGCAGTTAATTTTGAAGCATTTTTAGTTTTAAATTGTTTTACTTTTTCTATATCAACAAATTCTGGTTGTCCGTGAATTTTAACACGTAAATCCATAAATTGAGGAAATAAATCGGATAAAACTTTCGATTGACTTCGCATTAACTGCGCAACATTATCATCACCTTTATGAGGAATATCTTTTAATGACTGGCGAATTAAAAAGAAATTTTTAGTAATGCTTGTGTCACCAGTTAGTAACCATTTATAAAAATCA
>Ga0102810_1000747_pt1 | contig 11999 bp, 6 predicted proteins | sample ColrivemetaGS573_FD_84506 | JGI IMG/M metagenome (GOLD analysis project Ga0102810, IMG submission 84506) | Estuarine microbial communities from the Columbia River estuary - Ebb tide ETM metaG S.573 | ecosystem: Environmental > Aquatic > Marine > Intertidal zone > Estuary | place: USA: Columbia...
ATACTAATTCAAATAAATATATAATGAAAACAAAGTTTAATGGAATTTTGACGTTATTATTAGCGTTTGTAGTGCAATTTTCATTTGCACAAGAAAAAACAATTTCAGGTACTGTAACTGACGGTAGTGGACCTTTACCAGGTGTAACTATTCTAGTTAAGGGTACGAAGACAGGAACCCAAACCGATTTTGATGGGAAATTTAGCCTTTCAGTTGACACAGGTAAAGTGTTAATTTTTTCCTATATAGGTATGAAAACAGTAAATGTTACTGTAGGATCAAGTAATACAGTAAATGTTATAATGCAGGAAGATGCAAATTTACTGGATGAAGTTATTGTAACTGCTTATGGTACATCAACAAAGGAAGCTTTCACCGGATCAGCTAGTGTAGTTGGGGAGAAAGATTTATCCATAAGAAACGTAACATCACCTATTGCAGCAATTGAAGGTAAAGCAACTGGTGTACAATTTACATCTGCTTCAGGACAACCAGGTTCATCTCCAGGAATTATTATTCGTGGTGTTGGAACACTTAATGGTAATGCAACTCCACTTTATATTGTAGATGGTATGCAATATGAAGGGGCTTTAAGCACAATCAACCAAGAAGACATAGCATCTTTTACAATTCTTAAAGATGCGGCATCTACATCATTGTATGGTTCTAGAGCTGCAAATGGAGTTGTTTTAATAACTACAAAAACTGGTACAAAAGGTGATATTAAAGCATCAGTATCAGCACAAGTTGGTATGGTTGATAGAGGTATCGCCAATTATGATGAACTTACAGCTGGTCAATATTACGAAACCATGTGGGAAGCATTGAAAAACTCAAATGCAGGTGATGGAAATCCTGCTTATGCATCAGCAAATATTTATAATCAATTAGGGTACAACCCATTTAATGTTCCAAACGATCAAATTGTAGGAACAGATGGTCGATTAAATCCAAGTGCAAATTTAATTTACAAAAGTTTAGATTGGTATGATGTAATGGAGCAATCTGGTGCAAGATCAAACTACAACATAAATATAGCTGGTGGTGGTGATAAACACAAAGTATTTTTCTCAGCTTCCTATTTAGATGAAGAAGGGTATGTGGTAACAACATCATTTGATCGTTTAACAACACGTTTAAATGCAGATTTTGAACTAAATGATCGTATAACTATGGGAGGTAGTGCTAATATTACCATTTCAAATTCAACAGGACCAACATCTGCAGGTTCAGGAAGTATTGTAAATCCATTTGGTTTTGCTAAGAACATAGGTTCTGTTTATCCAGTATATTTGAATGATTTACAAGGAAATTTAGTGCTTGATGCAGCTGGAAATCCTGTTTTTGATAATGGGGAAGGATATTCAGAATACAATATTGGAACTAGACCAATTAGTCAAGGACGTCATGCGTTACAAGAATTACTTTTGAATGATGAGCGTACACGTAATAATACCTACGGATTTAGATATTATGCAGACTTTAAAATAATAGAGGGCCTTAACTTTAGATTAAACTATGGTAGAGATATCAATGAGTTATTAAGTAAAGAATATGAAAACAATATTATTGGGGATGCACAACCAACAGGAAGGTATGCAGAAACAAGAGCTAGAAGAGAAGTAGAAAACTTCAATCAAATTTTATCATTTAATAAAACCTTTAATGATGTTCATAATTTAGAAATAACAGCTGGACATGAAAGTTTTGATAGACAATATTCTTCTATGTTTGGTAGAGCTATTGAGCAAACTGCCGAAGGAATTTATGAGTTTGACAACTTTGCAAATATTAATGGTTTAGGAGGCTCTACAACAAATAAAACTATTGAAGGTTATTTCCTACGAACGAATTACAACTTTGATAATAAATATTACATCAGTGCTTCAGCAAGAAGAGATGGCTCTTCAGTTTTTAGTACGGATGCAAGATGGGGTAACTTTTATTCTGTAGGCGCTTCTTGGCGTATGGATCAAGAAGATTTTATGGAAAATGTTTCATTTGTTAATAAATTAAAATTGAGAGGTTCTTATGGAGAAGTAGGAAATGATGACTTAGGAGATTTTTTCTTATCACAACCTAGATATGGTTTAACTTCTAATGCCGCCAGTCCTGCAATTATATGGAGTGAAATTGGAAATGCTGAGTTACAATGGGAAACTGTTGAAAGTTTTGATGTGGCCTTAGAATTTGGTTTATTTGATAATTTAATAGATGGATCTATTGAATATTACAAAAGAAATTCTTCAGATTTATTATATGATTTACCAATTGCTTTAAGTAATGGATTAAATTCATACCCTGCAAACGTTGCGGATATGTTTAATTCAGGTTGGGAGCTTGGTTTAACAGGACATTTAGTAAATACACAAGATTTAAAATGGGATCTTACTTTACAAGCATCCACATTTAAAAACGAAATTACTAGCTTACCAGATCCATTTATAAATGGATCTAAAAGATGGGAAATAGGTAGATCTAGATATGACTTCTACTTGCTACATACAGCAGGAGTAGATCCGGATAATGGAGACCAATTATTTTTGGTGTTTGAAGTAGATGATGATGGAAATAGTATACCGGTATTAGACGCTAATGGAGTGCAAGAAACTACCAACGATTGGCAAGATACTGAAAGAGCTTACACAGGCGATAGTACGCTTCCAGACCTTTTAGGTTCAATTACCAATAACCTTAGTTATAAAGGCTTTAATTTAAATGTGTTGATAACCTATGGTATTGGTGGTAAATTTTTAGATGGTGGTTATTCAGCAATGATGCATAGTGGTAATTACGGAAGTTCATATCATCCAGATATTTTAAATGCTTGGCGTAACCCGGGTGATGTTACAGATGTTCCTCGATTAGAAAACGGTAATGCTAATTTAGTACGTTCTCAATCTACACGATTTTTAACAGACGCTTCTTTCTGGACATTAAAGAATGTGAACTTAGGTTACTCTTTTGAAAGTGCTATTACAGACAAAATAGGAGTAGATAATTTAAGACTTTCTGTGACTGGTGAAAATCTATTTTTAAAGAGTAAGAGAACTGGTTTAGACCCACAGTACAATTTAGCTGGTACCCCTGCAGGTAACGACTTTAACCCTTCAAGAATTTTCTCTGTAGGCTTAAACGTTTCATTCTAAATGATTAATAATAATTAAAAAATATAATTATGTTTAAAAAAATAATTTTATTGTTATTCGTAATAGTGGCTATTACAATAACTTCGTGTTCAGAAGATTTTCTGGAAACAAAACCTACAGATGCTATTTCCTCTGCTGATGCCTTGGCTACGGCCGATAATATGGCATTGATACTTAACGGTTTACATCGTGGATTGTACTCACAATCTCAAACTATTCTACCTGGTGGTGATACTTCAAGAGCTGGGGAACATTTTTGGGTACCAATGGGAGATGCCCTAAGTGGTGGTCTTATTCATTCGGCTAACGCTAATAATTTAGGTTGGAGAACTACTATGCAATGGTTAGACCATACGCAAGAAACTGCATTAACTAATGAAATATTATGGTATCATCGTTATAATATTATTGCAAGTGCGAATGCTATTATTAATAAAGCAACTGATGGAAGTATTCCAGAAGACGCCAGACTAAAAGAGATTATTGGACAAGCTTATACCTATAGAGCTTATGCGTACCTTTCATTAGTACAGCATTTTGGTAAGGGTTATTTAATTGGAAACCCTGCTTCTGACCCTGGAGTGCCATTATTATTTTCATCTGATGCTCCTTTTACGAGTGCACCAAGATCTACAGTAAAAGAGATTTATGATCAATGTATGTTAGATGTTGACGATGCTATAAGTTATTTTCAAGGCGCTACAGCTAGACCATCAGGGAGTGCAGAGGGGAAATCTCAATTAAATATAGATGTTGCTTACGGGCTTAAAGCACGTATTGCTTTAAATAGTGGACAGTGGCGTATAGCAGCTGATGCTGCAAAATTGGCACGTCAAAATTATCCTATTATGGACGAAGGAGATTGGAAAGCTGGATTTAATACAAACTTGTTGCCAGAAGTAATTTGGGGTAGTAATGTAATAGATGCAGAAACTACATTTTTCCGTTCTTATTTTTACTTAATGAGTAATGATTTCAATGGAAGTCAAATTAGGAGCAACCCTAAAATTGCAGATAGAAGATTAGTTGATGCTATTCCTGATACTGATTATAGAGGGGATGTATTCTTACCAGATGCTCCTAACTCAAGTTCTTCAGCAGCGAATGGAACAGGGGGCTGGGCCAATAATACAAATCCTCTATATACTACTGAAGCAGAATTTAATGCAGAAATTAATAGAATTAGAGGATTATATGGATTAACATCTGGTCATAGAACCCACCCTTATATGCATTTTAAAATGAAAATGAAAAATCCTGGATCTATAGATCCTGATGATATTATTTATATGCGTTCTTCTGAAATGTATTTAATTGAGGCTGAAGCAGAAGCGATGTTAAGTAATGTGACTGCTGCACAAAATGCACTAAGACCATTAGGTGAAGCGCGTGATAGTGCTTATGACGTAACTGTTTATAACAGCCAAGCTGCACTAATGGAGCATATAAAGTTTCAAAGAGGTTTAGAATTATGGGGAGAAGGATTTGGATATACAGATAAAATACGTTGGGATGAAGGAATTGACCATGCTGCTAATGGAGGTTCGGGAGCTTCTGAAGTTCTTTACCAAGCTGCATTCCGTCAAGAAAAGCCATCAATAAACAATGACTGGATTTTCAAAATTCCACAAAAGGAAATAGATGCAAATCCAAATATTGGTCCTAGTGATCAAAATTAATAGATAGGATTTTATCATTAATTTTTAAAATTTAAAAAGACTGCTGAAAAGCAGTCTTTTTTTTACTAAATTAAATACTTTCTAATTATATTATTTAATAAATTGTTTTTAATTAATTCAGAAATTAAATCAACCCTTAAAAGAAATTTCATTAAAAATTAGCTTTCAACAATTGACATTAAGAAAAATTTAACATATTGAATAGAGGGAAAATAGGTTTATAAACGTGTTAGAGAGTAATATTGCTTATTTTTGAAAATTCTAAATAAGAAAAACTACTTATAATATGAAAAAAATACTATCAAACCTTTTCTTCTTATTGCTTATTACAGCAAGTTATTCTCAAATTCATGACCCTGTTAATTGGTCAACATCCGTAGAAAAAGTATCTGATACAGAATTTGATTTAGTAATTACTGCGGAAATTGAGGGGAATTGGCATTTATATTCTCAAAATATAGACGAAGGAGGTCCAATTCCTACGACGTTTACATTTGAAAAAACGGATGATTATACTTTGGTTGGAACTCCTACTGAAGGTGAAGGACATTCAGCTCCTGAACCAGTTTTTGATAATATGATTGTTAAATATTTTGAAAGCAATGCAGTTTTTAAACAACGTATAAAGGTTGAAACAAAAAACACTATAAATATTGCTGGTGAGGTTGAATTTATGGTTTGTGATGATGGTCTATGCTTACCTCCAACTTTTGAAGATTTAAGTTTTACAATTTCTGGTAAGGCTTCAATAACTGAAACAACAAATATTGATAATAGTGAAGTTACAGAATCTAGTGAAATTGCACCTTCTAAAAAGAATAATTCTTCAAATAAAAGTTTATTAACTATTTTTATAATTGCTTTTTTTTCTGGGTTTGCTGCGTTGTTAACACCATGTGTTTTCCCAATGATTCCAATGACTGTGAGCTTTTTTACCAAACAAAGTAAAAGTAAAGCTGCTGGAATTAAAAATGCTATTATTTATGGTGCTTCCATTGTAATTATTTACGTATTTTTAGGTATTTTAGTGAGTGCTGTTTTTGGCGCTGATGCATTAAATGCACTATCAACCAATATATGGTTTAATATAATTTTCTTTTTATTGTTAGTAGTATTTGCAATTTCATTTTTGGGAGCTTTTGAAATTACCTTACCAAGTTCTTGGGGGACTAAAGTTGATGCACAAGCTGATAGAGGTGGTGTAATAGGAATATTTTTTATGGCATTGGCTTTGGCAATTGTTTCATTTTCTTGTACAGGACCAATTGTTGGTACTTTATTAGTTGAAGCTGCCGCAGGAGGAAGTCAAATAGGGCCAATTGTTGGGATGCTCGGCTTTTCACTGGCTTTGGCAATTCCATTTGCGTTATTTGCAGCATTTCCAGGTTGGTTAAATTCTTTACCAAAATCAGGTGGTTGGTTAAATACGGTTAAGGTAGTTTTAGGGTTCTTAGAATTGGCTTTAGCGTTTAAATTTTTATCAAATGCTGATTTAGTTTTACAGTTACATTGGTTAGAGCGAGAAGTGTTTTTAGCAATATGGATTGCAATATTTGGAACATTGGCGTTGTATTTATTCGGAAAAATTCAGTTGCCACATGATTCTCCTTTGACTCATATTTCTGTTGGTAGATTAAGTTTAGCATTACTAACCTTATCCTTTACAATTTATATGATACCAGGACTTTGGGGAGCACCGTTAAATTTAATAAGTGCCTTTCCTCCAGCACAACATTATAGTGAATCGCCATATGGAGTGGGATTTTCAAAGTTAGGAGGAGGTTCGGTTGAAAATCATTCAGATATTCCTGAAGGAGCTCATTTAATGGCGCCTCATAATATTTTAGCATTTAATGATTATGATTTGGGATTGGCTTATGCTAAAAAAGTTAACAAACCAGTAATGATTGATTTTACAGGGCACGCTTGTGTAAATTGTAGAAAAATGGAACAAAATGTTTGGGCTAAAGACAAAGTGTTACCCATTTTAAAAAATGATGTGGTTTTAATTTCATTATATGTTGATGATAAACGTAAATTAACAGATGGAGAAGAAATTGAATCTAAGCTAAGACCTGGTAAGAAGCTCAAATATATTGGACAAAAATGGAGTGAATTTCAAACAATTAAATATGGTACTAACGCACAACCTTTTTATGTTTTAATGGATCAAAATGAAGAAAATTTAATTGATCCTGTTGCGTATACTCCTGATGTTGATGAATATTATAACTGGTTAAAAGAAGGAATTTCAAATTTTAAATATGTCGAAAAAAATGAATTCTCTTTCAAATAAAATAGTTGATACTCCTTCTGAATTGGAAACTTATTTTCAGCAATTTAAAAAGCACATTGTTGGAGTACATCAAAAATTTGAATCGCCTTATGGTGAAAAAGAAATAATTTATACAGATTGGACTGCAAGTGGTCGATTATATCGTCCAATTGAAGAAAAAATAGTTAATGAATTTGGTCCTTTTGTAGCAAATACACATACTGAAACTTCTGTAACTGGTTCAGCCATGACTATGGCGTATCATAAAGCAAGAAACATTATCAAAAAACATGTAAATGCAAATGAAGATGATGTTTTAATAACTGCTGGCACGGGTATGACAGGTGTAATTAATAAATTACAACGAATATTGGGTTTAAAAGTTTCTGAGAATTTAAAAGATCATACAAATGTTCCAGATGAATTAAGACCAATTGTTTTTATTTCACATATGGAACACCATTCTAATCAAACATCATGGTTAGAAACTATTGCTGATGTAGAAATTATCCCTTGTGAAGAATCAGGTTTAATTTGCTTAAAAAGCTTTGAAAAATTGGTGATTCAATATAGTGATAGACCCATAAAAATAGCTTCAATTACTGCTTGCTCTAATGTTACAGGAATTAGAACCGAGTTTCATAAAATCGCGAAAATAATTCATGAAAACGGAGGACTTTGCTTCGTGGATTTTGCTTGTTCCGCACCTTATGTACAAATTGACATGCATCCTGAGGTTGATGAAGAATATTTGGATGTAATTTTCTTTTCACCTCATAAATTTTTAGGAGGACCTGGAACTTCTGGGGTATTGATTTTCAATAAAAAATTATATAAAAATTTGGTACCGGATAATCCGGGAGGTGGTACTGTGAATTATACAAATCCTTGGGGAGATCACGATTATATTGATGATATTGAGACACGTGAAGATGGTGGAACTCCTGGCTTTTTGCAAACTATAAAAATTGCATTGGCAATTCAGTTAAAAGAGCAAATGGGAGTTAAAAACATTTTAGACCGTGAACACGAATTAAATAAAATAATTTTCGATAAGCTTTCTAAAATACCTAACTTAAAAATTTTAGCACCACAGCATCAAGATCGATTAGGAATTTTTTCTTTTTACATTGAAAAAGTTCATTTTAATTTAATTGTAAAATTGTTAAATGATCGTTTTGGGGTTCAAACACGTGGTGGTTGTTCATGTGCGGGAACTTATGGTCATTATTTATTGCATGTAGATCAATATACTTCCAAAGGAATTGAAAAGAAAATTTTAGATGGTTGTATGGTAGAACGCCCAGGCTGGATTCGCATGTCTATTCACCCAACAATTACAAACAAAGAAGTATTATTTGTTTGTGAAAGTATTAAGCAAGTAGCAGAGAATTGGAAGGAATGGGGTAAAGATTACGATTACAATACTGTGAAAAATGAATTTATTCATAAAACAGTTAATTCTATTGAAAAATCTCTTGTAAATAAATGGTTTAAGCAATAATTTAAAGGCAAAGTTTTTTCTATATTTGGTTACTCAATTTTTTTTAAATGGATAATCTTATTTTTTTTAGTAGAGAAGGTTTATTTCATGTTTTAGACTGGAATGCTTATGACCATATATTATTTTTAATTGCATTAGCAGTAGTATATGAATTTGGGAATTGGAAAAAAGTTATATGGTTAATTTCACTTTTTACAATAGGACATACTTTATCGTTAATTTTAGCAGCATATAAAATTGTAAGTGTAGATTCAAAATGGATTGAATTTCTTATTCCCGTAACCATTATTGTTACGGCAATATTTAATATTTTCTATGTTCGAAAATCAACAAAGCAATTAAAAACCAATATCAATTTATTTTTTGCGTTGTTTTTTGGTCTAATTCACGGACTTGGTTTTTCTAGCTATTTTAGAATTCTAATTGGAAAATCGGAAAGTAAATTCATACCACTTTTAGAATTTGCTTTAGGTGTAGAATTGGCACAAATAATTATTGTGTTAATAATCCTTATTTTAGGTTTTATTTTTCAAACAATATTCAGATTTTCAAAACGAGATTGGATTATAATTATTTCTTCCATAGTAATTGGTGTTGTACTTCCTATTTTGAAAGCTGCAATTTTTTGGTAAAATTTTAACGTGTAGTTAATATTAATCTTTTTAAATTGGTAGCCATCATAATAAAATGAGTAAAAAACAATTAAAATACGATCAGGCTTATATGCGAATGGCTTTTGAATGGGCAAAACTATCGTATTGTGAAAGAAAACAAGTTGGAGCATTAATTGTAAAAGATAGAATGATAATTTCTGATGGATTCAATGGAACCCCAACAGGATTTGAAAATTGCTGTGAAGAATTAGGAAATACGAAGTGGTACGTATTACATGCAGAAGCAAATGCAATATTAAAAGTTGCCAGTTCAACACAATCTTGTAAAAATTCTACGTTATATATCACATTATCTCCATGTAAAGAATGTAGTAAATTAATACATCAATCAGGAATTAAACGAGTAGTATATGCAAATCAGTATAAGGATACTTCGGGCTTACAATTTTTAGAAAAAGCAGGAGTTGAATTAACATATCTTAATGATTTAATATGATAAAAGGAAAAGCAAGTTTGCCAATATTTATTGGATTGGCGGTGGCTATAGGAATACTAATTGGTAGTTTATTTAACTTTAAAAACAAAGCTGTTTTATTTAGTTCAAGTAGGAATGAAGCTAAAATTAAACGCTTAATTAATTATATACAATATGATTATGTCGATAAGGTGAATACAGATAGCCTTTTAGACGATGCAATAACAAATATGCTGGTAAAACTGGACCCTCATTCGGTATATATTCCAAAGGAAGAATTAAAGCAGGTAACTGAAAATATGCAAGGTAAGTTTGTTGGAATTGGTGTAACTTTTTTAATGCATGAAGATTCTGTAGCAGTAACTGGTGTAATTGAGGGCGGACCAAGTTATAAAGCTGGTATAAAAGCCGGAGATAGAATAATAATAGCAGATAATGATTCTTTATTTGGTGAGAGATTAGAAATAAAAGCGGGTGTTAAGGATAATGAGAAAGGAACACTTTTAGGAAGTAGAAAAATTTCTGAAGCTGTTATGAACTCTTTAAAAGGAGAGGCAGAAACGAATGTGTTAGTTTCAGTCTACAGACGATCTACAAATGAAATTTTAGATATACCAATTGCTCGAGATGAAGTTCCAATAAAAAGTGGACCTGGATATTATATGATTAACAAAAAGTTAGTTTATATAAATGTTGAGCGTTTTGCAAGAACAACTTATTTGGAATTTAAATTAGCTTTAAAAGAATTATTAACTAATGGAATGACCTCTTTGGTTTTAGATTTAAGAGGGAATCCTGGTGGCTATATGGATATTGCCAATGATATAATAGATGAATTTCTTGAAGATGGAAAACTGATTGTTTTCACCAAAAATAAAAACGGAGAAGTAGATAAATATTACGCAACAGGTAAAGGTGATTTTGAAGAAGGTAAAGTATTTGTATTAATTGATCAAAATTCTGCTTCTGCAAGTGAAATTGTTGCTGGTGCTTTGCAAGATAACGATAAAGGAACCATTGTGGGACGCCGATCTTTTGGTAAAGGATTGGTTCAACAAGAAATGGATTTAGGAGATGGTTCAGCTGTTAGGCTTACAACTTCAAGATACTATACACCAACTGGAAGATCAATTCAAAAGCCTTATGAACACAATAATACTATAACCTATAGTAGTGATTATTTAAATAGAATTCATAATGGTGAGTTGGTTTCAAAAGATAGTATAAAAGTAAATGACACCTTAAAATATACTACTCCAAAAGGAAAAATTGTATATGGTGGCGGTGGAATAATTCCAGATGTTTTTATTTCTGTAGACACTTCAAGAACCTATAATAATAGATATTACAGAGGTTTAAACGCCTTTGTATTTAAGTATATTGATAACCATAGAAGCGAATTAAATAGATGGAAATTAGAAGATTTTGTGACTAATTTTGATGAAAATGAGGAGGTTTTAAATATATATTTAGAAGAATTAGACTTAAAAACACCAATAGGTCCTGATTCAAAGGAGGATTTAAAAAGATATTTCAAAGCCTTTTTTGCACGCGATTTGTTTGGTCAAACAGGTTATTTTATGGTAACTCAAGCAAAAGACAACATGATTTTGAAGGTTATTGAATTAGATAGTAAAAACTAATCTTTTATCAAATTAGAACTATTACGTATCTTTGAGTACTTAATTCGCAATAATTTTGAATACCAAAAAAAATATTTATTTTGCTTCCGATCAACATTTTGGCGCTCCAAATATTGAGCAAAGTAAAATTCGCGAACAAAAATTTGTAAATTGGTTAGATTCAATAAAAAATGATGCTGAGGTAATTTTTCTATTAGGAGATTTATTCGATTTTTGGTTTGAATATAAAAAAGTTGTTCCTAAAGGTTTTGTTAGAGTTTTAGGTAAACTAGCAGAATTAAGAGATAGCGGAATTCAAATTCATTTTTTTGTTGGGAATCACGATCTGTGGATGAAAGACTACTTCGAAACCGAATTGAATATTCCAATTTACTATAAACCAACTGAATTTAGTTTTAATAATAAATCCTTTTTAATTGGTCATGGAGACGGTTTAGGACCAGGAGACAAAGGTTATAAACGAATGAAAAAGGTTTTCACTAATCCATTTTCAAAATGGCTATACAGGTGGCTTCATCCAGATATTGGTGTTAAATTAGCTCAGTATTTATCGGTAAAAAATAAATTAATTTCAGGCGAAGAAGATGTTAAATTTTTAGGCGAAGAAAATGAATGGTTGGTTCATTATTGCAAAAGAAAATTAACTGAAAATCACTACGA
>Ga0102810_1000751_pt1 | contig 11958 bp, 12 predicted proteins | sample ColrivemetaGS573_FD_84506 | JGI IMG/M metagenome (GOLD analysis project Ga0102810, IMG submission 84506) | Estuarine microbial communities from the Columbia River estuary - Ebb tide ETM metaG S.573 | ecosystem: Environmental > Aquatic > Marine > Intertidal zone > Estuary | place: USA: Columbia...
AGAGGGAATCTCAACCCGATCATTGAAGCCGCAATACGTCGTTTTAGGATACGATACTGAGGCCACATATGAAAAACTAGAAACTGCAAGTCTTCACCTTCATGCTGGCGTCCCGTTGATGGCATCACATCCCGACATGGTATGCCCATCTCCAGATGGAGGGTTGCCTGATGTGGGAGCCTTCCTAGCGCTCTTCAAGGCTACAACTGGGGTTGAACCTGTTCATATTTCTGGAAAGCCAAATGCTGGGATGATCCTGCATCGAATCGAAGCACTGGGTTTGAAGCCCGAAGAGTGTGCAATGGTTGGTGACCGCCTCTATACCGATATCGCAATGGCAAGTCGAGCCGGTTGCATGGGTATTCTCGTTCTATCAGGAGAAGCTACGATGGATGATGTGAACCAACTCCCAGAAGGGGCTGAACAAATGCCTTCACTTATCGTAGATTCTGTTGATTCATTACTCAGGTGATTGGTTGGGAATCAAACAGCGATGGAATCTTTGGCGAAGAAGGTGTTTGAAGCAACCCGTTGATGAGATTCATCAGGCGGGAGACAATTCGGAATTACGACTTGAGAAGTTAACTCGGGCTGCTGGACGCAAAAACAACTGGTCAGTACACGGGTCTGTACGCATACCCGATCCAGATGGTGGACGGAGAGAAATTGATTTGATCTTGATTTCGGGTTCTGTTGTTCTGGTTGTTGAACAGAAGCATTGGTCTGGTCGATTTGAAGTCAAAGAGGATGGCGAATTCATCCAACATCGTAACAATGGGACAATGCACAGTCACGCTACTGTCGCTCATCGCATTGCTCGAAAGACGAGATTGTTAACTGAAATTCATGCTGAACGATATCCAGACGATAAACTCGACATTCAAACATTTGTGGCTATGACGCATCAACGACTTGAGTGGCCGAAAAATATGCCTCAACTTCCAGCGAAAATGCTGAATGAAAAGCAATTATTGGCTATGATTCAAAAAGTTGGAGGTGGTGAAGAGAACCCTCGTATTATGGAAACAATGGCTGGTTTTGGAACCTGGGATGAAATCCATATGCACGGGGGATTGAAAGTAAAGGGCGATCTTCTCAGTCTTGGTCTAGGAACAGGTGTCGATGAATGGGATACGACTCGTCAAGGTGGATTGACTGCAACATGCCAACACCCGCGAAGTATCCTTACGGTATTTAGGCCAAAACTCAGCAAAATTCACCTCAATGATGAAAGTGGTCGAAATATCGAACTCAAATGCAAAGATGGTCCTGCTGTCAAAATGCATGTTGTTGGCAGAAGCCAAGCAGAACAAATCGACTGGATGATGATCGATTCAATCGATGCCTCAAAGCGACCTATGGAGTGGGGTTGATGGCAGAAGCGTGGATTGAAGCAATCGGTCTCGTCGGCGGATTAAGCGGTATTCTCGCATGGATTCCTCAAATTCGTAGAGTGTGGGTTGATGGTAAGGAAGAAGGGATTTCCATTCCGACATTCATCGCTGTAAGTGTATCTCTCTCGCTATGGCTTGTCTATGGAATCATCGTTGGTTCCATTGCAATGATCATTTCCAACATACTCACGTTATCTTTCATTATAGGAATCACAATCGGCGTATACCGGATTCGCTCAAGGCGAAACGAAGAATCAGAGAGCTGACTTTGTAGTCTGGATAATGACTGCACCAATCTTGTACGGGTCACCATTAGATGCTGGTCGGCGATCTTCGAGTCTGCCAATCCAACCATCGGCTGGAACAGTTGCTGGTACACGAATCGATGCTCCACGGTCGGAAACTCCGTATGAAAACTCATCAATAGATTGAGTTTCATGCAGACCGGTTAGTCGTAGTTCGTTGTGAGCCCCATAGACATCCATGTGCTTCTTGATATTCTTTCCAAATGCTTCACAGATAGTGTCGAACAGTTCCTTGCCTCCAGTATCGCGCATAGGGCCGTTAGAGAAGTTCGCGTGCATACCCGAACCGTTCCAATCTCCTTGAACTGGTTTTGGATGGTATTCGATGTAATAGCCGTAACTTTCAGTTAATCTGTCAAGAAGATAGCGAGAAACCCACAATTCATCGCCTGCTTTCTTTGCACCCTTTGCAAAGACCTGGAATTCCCATTGGCCACAAGCAACTTCTTGGTTGATTCCTTCAAAGTTGATTCCTGCTTCAAGGCAAAGATCAGCATGCTCTTCGACGAAAGCACGGCCGTGTGTATTCTTTCCACCGACTGAACAGTAGTACAGTCCTTGTGGACCTGGATATCCGCCTACAGGGAAACCTACAGGGAGTTGTGTATCTGCATCCATGATGAAATATTCTTGCTCGTATCCGAACCAAAAATCATTGTCATCATCATCGATTGTAGCTCTTGCATTTGATGGATGAGGTGTTCCATCTGGATTGAGAACTTCGCACATAACGAGGAAGCCGTTGATACGTTGTGGATCTGGATAGATTGCAACTGGCTTGAGAAGGCAATCCGATGCTCCTCCTTCTGCTTGGCGTGTTGAAGAGCCATCGAACATCCATTCTGGACATTCTTCAAGCGTACCTGAAAATTCATCTCTAACCATGGTTTTGCTTCTCATATTCTGTGTTGGTTCGTAGCCGTCAAGCCAAATATATTCCAATTTTGATTTTGTGGACATCAAATGCAAGGTATCGGAGACGGTATATCAATCATTTGTTCATTAATATTGATTCAAATTGTACTTAATGAATAGAAATAGTTCTTTTTAATGTTAGTATGAATATATTTAATCATATATTTTACAATATAATTTATCAATCGCTCGATATTCATTCTAAAAATATTCAATCGTTCAGTGAGCGAATTTGAACAGTAAAATCTCAATTATTGTTCGCCGCTTCTTCAGATTGGGGTGTAAGGAGAACGTCTGCTTCTGTTCGTTCAATTAGAGGCAATTCTACAACAGAAAGAGACGGTAATACGTGGACTGTACATGTTGTTCCGCAGGCTGGTGCGAGGTAATCTTCGCCCTGTTCAGAGAGAACAAAACGTAGACCGTGGCCTGCAGGGAGGATCGCATCGATTGCCTGGAATTCCATCAGCATCGTAATCAATTGACCGGGAACGACTGTTTGGGCATCATAACCACCTGCATGGTATCGGACGTCCATTGTTGCGTGTCCCAACCGAATACCCGTCACTGAATCTTGCATTTCGACAAATATTTGCCCACCATCAAATGTTGGAACTGCAGAGAGATGGATGGTTGCGAGACCTGCGATATGGAGACTTTCTGTATCATTCATTGCTGGACATTCTACAGTTAATGTTTGACCTCCGCCAACGACGGGGGCACCTCCACCAACGAAAGCCCCATCATTTACACAGTCTGAAAGTTCCAATGTTAACCGTTCAACATCGAGCGGAGGCCATGACTCTTCGATTCGCCATTGCCCGTCATTTCGTTGTACTTGGGCATGTAAATCGGGTTTTTCTCCAATCCCTTTGAGATAGTATTCCATCCATTCAAAGAGGTCTTGGCCCCAATCCCATCGAGTCATGTTCTGAATTGCTTCTCCGCCATATCCGGATTCCTGGTTATTGTGTTTTGACCATTGGTCTGGATAGTTGTGCTCCCATTGGCCGAGCATTCCTGCAACGTCGTAACCTGCGTCGATGTAGGTTTGGTACCAATTTGTCCCAGACGGGCCTCCAAACACTTGGTGGGGATCAACGTTCCAATCTTGTAATCCCTGTACCCAGTAGATACTCCCGTTGTATTTGCCAAGGGCTTTGTCGATGTGGCTGCGTTCATCGTAATAATTATCCATGTATGGGTCAAGTTCCCCTAGCCCATACCGTGCTGGCCCTGCTAAGAAGCCTTCAACTACGTCTGCGCACATGTTGTCCAAATCATCTGCGTCATAATCAAGAATCGATCCACCATAATTCGAGTGCATGATTTGACTGCGAGCTTCTGCGCTCCCATTCTTGTAGAGAAGAGGCCCAAGAGCTGTAGTTCCTGAAATTGGAACGATCGTCTTGAGATGTGAACTGCCTTGTGCTGCTGCCTCCCATGCAGTCGCTCCTTCGTAGGATTTACCATAAATTGCGACGTTTCCATTACTCCAGTTTTGGGTCCCCAACCATTCTACTGCAGCGTGAATTCCTTGCCCTTCTCCGTCGCCCCTGTAATCAAAACAGCCTGTGCTGTCCTCTGTTGCAAAGACTGCGACTTGAGCCAAAGCGTAACCGTGAGGTATGAAGTTGTCATAGATGAATTCACCACGTCCAGCCGCCACTACGTTTGTTGGAGAGGATTCGCTCCCTTGCTGCCCATAGGAAAAATAAGGACTGATGACGGCAATCACTGGAACTTGATCACCTAGTTCTGTGTTGGAAGGTAGCCAGTATGAAAGGTGCACTTCTGCTGAATCGGGCCCACCTTCCCACGTTCCTGAGGTGTCGACATCAATTGTTGCTTCCTGAACAGAAAGGGCTTCATGTGGACCATCTTCAAGAACTCTGGAATACGATCCAGTCCAGTTCCATTCGAGTGTATGGCGTTCATAAATGTCAGGATAATTCGATGAGGTATCCTCGTCTTGTGATGCTGTTTCTGGAGAACCAAAGCAACCAGCCAAGAGGACGTTCAGTAGCAACGCTACGAGAAGCATCGCCTTGATGGTACGCCTCTGCGTCATGCTCATCCCTCCACATAGTTGCATAAACGATTTGCGTATCCTCCGTAAACTATGATTGATACCACCTCTTGGGTGATACTATGGAGCCTGAAAGTGTCTGGAAAGAACGTTGGGAATCTGCAACCCTTCCAATGGCTCGACAATACATGGAACTTGCTACTCAAAAACAATCACTGGTTTGTTTGGCTGCGGATCGTCCGACTATGAAGGAATTGAATGATTTACTCGATGCTGTGCACCCATTTATTGTCGCGTTGAAAACGCATGTTGACATGGTTGACGATTGGACATCAGAGGATTGGAAGGCGTTTTGTAAGAAAGCAAATGATCTCGGCCTCCTCATTTTTGAAGACAGAAAATTTGCAGATATTGGCAAGATTAGCGAAAAGCAAATGCTTGGCCTCTACAATATTGCAAGTTGGTCAGACCTTGTAACAGCTCATCTAATCAGTGGCCCTGATATTGTCGATGGTATACAGGCTGCTTGGGAAGGAAAGGGACGGAGCGGAGGAGTTCTACTACTTGCACAGATGTCAAGTCGCGGTAATCTGCTGATTCCATCCTATACCGCTACTGTTGCAGAACACGGTTCAAAACATCCAGGTGTATTCGGATTCATTGGAAATGGAAGCCAGCCATCTGGCATATCCGAGTTACGAAAATTAGTTGGAAACTCGAAGTTAATTTGGACTCCAGGAATCAACCTTGCAACTGGAGATGGTGCTAAAGGGCAACGTTATGGAGATCCATATGAAGCAGTTCTTTCGGGTTCGGATTGTATTATAGTAGGTTCTGGAATTCATGGTAATGATGAGCCTGCTGTGGAGGCTGCCAAGTACGCTCAAGCCTCCTGGAAAGGACTCTTGGAGAGATGATATTGAGCGCAATCATGTTCATTATTGGATTAGTTTTCTTTGGAGGACTTCTCGCCTTAGTCTATTGGGGATACTGGAATGCAAAGAGGCTTGATGGGCAAATCGCTCGTGGTGATCCGTCGCTCCTCACAACCAATACCTATCGAAGAGAAGAAACAATACAAGCGCCTGCTGGTTCAATTATCCAAGAAGGTCAACTTGTTCAAGTGCAAGGACAATTCGTTCAGGCAGTTCAGCATCAACCTCGAGTTATTGTTCAACAAGGGCGATTACAATAGTCCATCGAGATGGCCTTGCTGATAGGCAACGCCTACACCCACTCCAACAAGAACAAGCAAAAGTACAAAGTTACGAAGACCTTTCTTTTTCTTTGGTTTTGAAGCAGGTGTATCTGATGAAACTGTTACTTCCAGCGGAGGGAGTTCTTCCAGCGGAGGGATTTCTTCCAACAGCGGAAGTTCAGCAAGTGTCGGGAGAGCAGGTAAGGCCTCATCAGGCTCAACTTTGATTCGATCTTCTGGATATAACTGGTCCAAATCTTCTAATCCTGGCGCTTCTGGAATTTCACCTAATACTTCATCCCAGATTTCATCCAACTGTGATTGTGTTACTGGTTTTGTAAGCCACCCTACGGCTCCTGCTGAGAATGTTGCCTGTTCAGCAAGATCAGAAAGTCTGTTTGGAGCGATGAAGAGAATCCTGGAGTCTCCTCCGTGTTCCCGCATTTCAAGTGCTGCTAGATGGCCATCGAGTGAAGGTATGTCAAGGGACATAACCACGAGTTCAGGATTGAGGCGGATGTATTCGTCTACTGCCTCATCTCCATCCTCACAGACGACTAAAGCAAAGCCTCGCTTACGAAAGACCTCTTTCAGCCTCATAATCGACATCTGATTGTTGTCAACAATGAGCACTGTTGGGGCGTCATCAGAAGAAACTTCACTCACGTAAGACATCGCAACCAATTCACCTGAATTGTTTCTTGCTCATCAATCAACCGATGAAATCCAGTGAAAATCTTCATTCTTCGCTTGTAATGTCTTCAACCGGTGCAGTTCGAGGATTATTGAAGGTCTGTCGGACGTTTTCCATGTTAGCCATATCCTCATCCATCGCTTTCTTGCGTTTTGGGCCGTTCATGAATTGCATTTGTAATTCGCTGACTACACCATCGAGCATAGCTCTTGCAGAATTATCGAGGTTACCTTCTGTCTTGTTCTTCAACATTCGAAGAATGTCTATGGCTTCTTTAGCTTCTTGAAAATTGAATCTCGGTCCGCCTTCTGGGTGTTCTATAAGGCCAAGATTAACCATCGCAGTCCGTTGGAAAAGGTGGACTACCTGAAAGAACCGTTCTGTTTCTTCATCTTGGAACATCATATCACCTCACGAAAACATCTCATCCAAAAGCCAGTCTGGGTTGAATTGTAGAAGGTCATCATAGCCCTGCCCGATACCTGCGAAAACAATTGGTCGCCCGGTGGCGTAAGCGATTGATAAGCCCGCTCCACCTTTCGCATCTGTATCCATTTTCGAAAGTACTGCTCCATCGAATTTCATCATTTCTTGGAACATTTTTGCTTGATCTACAGCATCGTTTCCTGCCAAGGCATCTCCAACGAATAAGACAAGATGGGGGTCTGCAACTCTTCGGACCTTTTCTAATTCTTTCATCAGATTCGTTTTGTTTTGCATTCTACCGGCGGTGTCCACAAGAACGACGTCGATTCCCTTTGCTTTCGCTGATTCTATCGCGTCGCGTGCAATCGCTGCAGCATCGCCACCACGCTGACTTGAGATACAGCGAATCCCTAGATTTTCACAATGAGATTCAAGTTGTTGAATTGCTCCAGCACGGAACGTATCTCCTGCTGCGGCTATGACTGAATGACCATTTGATTGAAGGCGATGGGCTATCTTTGCTGCTGTTGTTGTTTTTCCAGTCCCATTAACACCGACGAGCATGACGACCACCGGCGCATCTCCCGCATCCAAATACGATTGTACTGAGGCGTCAAAGTCCCAATAGCCAGCTGCAAGAAGGTTGCGTAGTGCTCGTTTTAGAGCGGCTTCAAGGACTTTAGCAAGTTCGGCACCGCGACGAAGCCGTGCTCCAACGAGGCTCTTTATTAATGCGGTAAGGACCTAGGTAACTGCTTCACTTGAGATATCTGATTCAAGAAGCATCCATTCCAATTTTTCAAGAATATCATCGAGAACCTTTCCTTCCTTGATGATTCGACCGCCTTGGGAAACAATACCTCCACCAAGATCGATGGATACTGAGCCAGATTCTGTTTCAATCTCAGCTTTCTCAGTCGAACCTTTTGGAGCGGCTTTCACTTCAACGAGTTGCCGACCAGTTGTTGTTCTCATCATCGAGAGATCGACGCGAGACCCTTGTGGCTTGGCAACATCTGTTGCTTTTCTTCGACGCAGTTCCTTTATGCGTTGTTTTTCCAACTTTTCCATTCGCTTTCGCTCTTTCTTGGAAAGTTGTCGTGGTAATTCTATTTCTTCTTCCTCTTCATCGTCCCAATCATCCCACTCGTCGTCGGACTCAGTAGGTTCGGCTGGGAGTTCTTCCGGTTCAGAAAGGGGTTCATCTTCCCAATCTTCTTCAATTTCAGTGGCTGTCTGAAGAGCTACTTGTCCTTCTTCAGAATCCTCTGTTGCTGTTAATTCCTCTGAATCAACTTCTTCCGCTACCTCTTGAACGCGACGTTTGAATCGATCAAACAATCCCATGTTCTCACCTAGTCATCCAGTGTTAGCTGATTGCCAAACATGCCGCCACGGCGGCGATTTGGTTTCGTAGTTGTGGATTCCTCTTCTTCTGGCTCAGTTGATTCGGCTTCTTCCTCAACCGGTTGTTCAACAGGAGGGGTTGGTTGTTGTTGTTCATGTTGCGCTACTGCTGCTTGAGTAAATGTCTTAGCAAGGGAGGAAATTGTTGCTTCGAGTTGTTTGCTTTGAGATTGAAGGTTTTCTAAAAGCAATCCGAGTTCTTCCATTCTCTCTCGAGTCACTGAAGCCGCATCAGACCAGGTGCGCTCGCCAAAGATGCCGCTTCCTAAGTCGATAATTGCTGTTCCTTCGCCGCCGCCAGGGTGTTTACAACTGAGTGTTACTCCAGCACCGATTGAAACATGCATGTTCATTTCTGAATCATGATTTTTATTGGAAAGAGTTTCAAGGATTGTTGCCGTTACATCATGCTCGCCAAGAACATTAAGCACTTGCTCAACACGTTCTTCGACTTCATGATAGCGTTCTCGATTCATCTCAACGAGTCGTGCTGTTTGTTCGAGTTCTGTCTGTTCCAATCTATCGCCCCATCATAGCCTAGAGGGGGTCATTGATGAATGCGGCGATGTGCCTTTCACTCTTCTTCGGCTACAGGTGCGATTTTTCCACCATCAGCTTCGATTTGGTCGCGGAAGTGGTGAAGAACGGCTGGTTCGGTTGATGTTCGAGGGTCTATTTCACCAATAGAAATGATATTGATTGCTCGGCGGTTCGCTTTGTGGCGTGATCCGATAGTGGAGTACGCTCGGTGTTCAGCATCGTCTTTTGAACTTGCAACGATGTCGATAGAGAACTTCTGTCTCATGCTTCCAAAGGGGGCTTGTCCAGCAACACGGTAGGCCTTCATGGTTCCTCGCGATTGGTTGGTTGATTTAAACGCGATGGTTCGCTAGGCAAATGGCGCATCGCGTGTTTCATCAACGATGAGGAGGTCCCTAACGTTGTGCGAAGCGCTCTTCTACTCGTCTTGCTCTTGGCTGCACCACTCTCATTAGTGCATGACAGAGCGCCTCTAGAACTTAGGGGGGAGGAAGTACGACTTACCTTACCAGAGGGTGAACTATGGACGCAAACGGCGTGGGATAATGCGATTCAATCTGGATACGTTCCTTTGAGAATTGTTTCCCCAACAGAACTTATTGCATGGAAACTCGACCGGACAACTCAATCGTTTGATGGAGTTGAATCAATAAATGATCCAGCTCCATGGCAATCAATACCTTTTGGTGGACAATTCGTTACCATCGTTTTTGAACCAAGTTTACCTAATCCAATACAACATGAAATAATCGACAATCTTGTCAATCAAATAGGTATTTCAATTCTTAATATTGCTCAAGATGCTGTTTTACCTCACGTTACTATCGAATGGAAAGATCATTATTCAGCAGAATGGTTTTCCGAAATAGACGGCGTTCTATGGCTGGAACCTAGTCTGGAAACAGTTAGTAGAAATCTCGCTAGTGCAGTTCAACTCTCAAAACAGGCGCCTGATCACAATCTACCGCTTGCATGGGAATTAGGATTGAATGGGAGCGGGGTTGTCGTAGGTATCGCTGACTCTGGGATTGATGCCGATCATTCCTGTTTTCGAAATTTAACAAGCGATAGTGTAGTTGAATCTCAACGGAAAATCCTTCACATTAATACTTCAATTGATGATTGGGATTCTCAAGGACACAGTGATTACCGCCATGGCACACATACGGCAGGTTCAGTAGGTTGCCATCCGGTATCGACTGCAGAAGAATATCAGATACCTTCTGCTGCAATGGCGCTCGGATATGGAACAAAACTTGTTGTTCAAGATATCGTATCCGAAGAAGGCTGGCTCCCTCCTGATGTTGATTATTTATTACTCGAATCTTCTGAATATGGTGCAGTCTTACATTCTGATTCTTGGGGCGACGATACGACAGAATATACGCTTCGATCTGGTGATTTCGATGCGTTCACTCGAGAATACCCGTGGTCGCTTCCATTGGTTGCTCCGGGAAATAACGGTGGCGACGTGTTGGAACCTGCAAACGCAAGAAACGTAATTGCAATTGGAGCCTCGACCAAAGATGATGATCCCGAACGGTGGATTTCTTCCGTTCACGGACCTACGGAAGCTGGTACAAGAGGTATATTCGCCCTTGCTCCGGGTGTGTCGATTACTTCTGCTAGATCGGACGGCCAAGCCAACACATGGAACTCAGGCCACCATACACTTAGCGGCACGAGTATGTCGACACCAACTGCTGCTGGATTCGCTAGCATTCTAGAACAGATGGTACGGGACGGTTGGTTTACTGGTCATAATGAGTCTATTGAGATTGTAGATTCTCGGTCTCTTCAGCCATGGTTTTCGAACACCCCTTTGTTTCAACATGACCTTTTACTCGGTGAAGGTTTCACCCCTTCAGCACCTCTTTTGAAATCGCTTCTTGCCCTCTCTACAACTCCATTATCTGATGAATTTAGAAATGGAGGAACGGGTGGAGGCTCTTCCCCAAATGCCTACGATGGATGGGGGCGATTGAACCTCTCAGAAGTGATAGACATAGAAGGGATTCAAAACGATCTCAGTCAGGAAGATGTGCGGCCAATTGAGAATATATGGATTCATGACTCTTATCGCTTGGAGGACGTGGAACCGCTAGACCTAATGAATCAACGAAAGGGCGCTGGAGAACCGTTAGAATCGCTTCTATCTACTCCATGGGATGGTGGAGAAGCACAAGGGCCCTTTTTGGGAACTGATGATGTCTTTCAACAGCGTTTTATCCTTCAACAGGGCCAAGACCTTGATATTCGAATGGCTTTCCAAGCGAAGCCGGAACCTCACATGGTTGATGACCTACAGCTTCTTGTGAAATTGCCAGATGGTAGATTTGCTGTGGGAGATACCTACAAAGAAAACGGATTTTCAATGTTGTTTTATGATTTTGCAGACCCTTCGAATGTGAGTGCATTTCCAAGCACTAATGAAACGACTGTTGGAGTCTCACTCTCGGCCGAAAGTTTAGATTCAAGTGCTTGGGTTGATGTCTTCGTTGTCGGAAGGTATGTCACTCCTGGTAACGTTCCAAATTCTATTGGTGTTGAAGGAAATAAAATCGGTTTTGGAATGGCTATCCAAGGGGTAGTCCTCGACCCTGTTGGACATACGGATGCCGATAATGACGGAGTCCCATATGAGAATGATTTGTGTCCGTTCACAGATGCTTCTTCATGGGATTTGAATTCTGACGGCTGTATCGACGATACTGATGCTGATGGGGTTGTCGACTCAGTCGACGATTGTATTGCTACTCTTCAAGATACTCCAGTCCAAGAAAATGGCTGCGCTGAGATGAACGATGTACCTCAAATATTCTTTGATGCTTCGAAATTAATCGGGCACAATAATTCATCAATTCCTTTGACATTCTCTGTAATTGATGCAGATGTTGTTGACATTAATATCGCCTTGCAACGCTCAAATAATTCATTAGGAACTGTTGCAATTTGCACCGTTGTTGTTGAAAATGATTCATGGAATACATGTACTATCGATGTTGAAAATGCCTTTTTCCCTCTCTCACCGGACGGGGAATGGGTCGTCG
>Ga0102810_1000756_pt1 | contig 11921 bp, 10 predicted proteins | sample ColrivemetaGS573_FD_84506 | JGI IMG/M metagenome (GOLD analysis project Ga0102810, IMG submission 84506) | Estuarine microbial communities from the Columbia River estuary - Ebb tide ETM metaG S.573 | ecosystem: Environmental > Aquatic > Marine > Intertidal zone > Estuary | place: USA: Columbia...
AAATTCGTTCCTGACGAATTTTTCGAACCTGGCGCGTTCCGCGCGAGAACCCAATCTCTTTACCGGAACACACAAAACAAAAAAGGCCACCTTTTAGGTGACCTCTTTTGTTTGGCGCGCCCGCCAGGATTCGAACCTATGGCCCCCCGATTAGGAATCTGGTGCTCTATCCGACTGAGCTACGGGCGCTTTAAAGAGTGGGTATTTTAACTGCTGTTTAGTGGTTTGAGTATGAAAATTGGAAATTAATCGGCCACAACCAGGTCGCTGACCAGGGTAATCTGGTTGCTGTTCAGGTTGACAGCAAGCCGAGTGATGTTGCGAAGGCCAAAAGCTTTAAAGTCGGCCATTAGTTGCCATCTCGTGTCATTAACCGATCGCATATACAGCTTGCTGCCGTTACCGGTCCAGTAATGACCTTGTTCATCGATGGTGAAGTCTTCGCCATTTGGGAATAATGGCATGACCTTCGTGACTGATGTTGTATCAGGATTAAATGCTGCAATTTGCCAAGGTTCATGATTTTTGTCGACAAACAGTACTTCATTCGATAATGGGTGTTTGCGGATGCTGCGGCCAATATTTCTGGCGATCACTTTGGTTTCTGTGTTGTCCAGTCGGGCAGTTTGCAAGGTAAATGTATCGCCGAGAATAAACATGGCGACTTCATGGTCGTTAACCCATGCGTGGTAACCAACTGGCTCCATATTTGCGAATAGCAGTTCCATTTTTCCAGTAGGAACGTCAATGGCCCAAAGGCGCTGTTTTTGATCTGTTTCGACCTGAATAACTGACACTGCTTCGCGACCTGGAATGGGTGTGGGTGAATATTCGCTTTGCGGTGTTCGGTTCACCATTGTGGTTGTTGAAGTTTTCGTGTTGAAAGCGGCTATGTCCGTTTGCGCCGTCCCGTCATCTATCGGTATTTCATGTGTGTAGTAAATGAACAGACCATCAGCCGAGAAATGCGGTTGGTTATTGTAGCCGTCGTTTGTACTTATTTTGACGGGAGTAACTGGCACACCTTGATCTATTTGAACTAACCACAGATCGGTGGGGGGTAATGCTTGTGCAAACGTATTCACGCTCATGCTGACGGCAAAGACAGCTAGAATAATGGCGGCAAACCTAATCATCAAAATTGACCCTTCAATTCCATCAAACCCTCGGTGATGATGGCCTTTCTCCAACCCAGGAAACGTTCCGGCAATGGTTCGTCTGATGGCGAAAGAATCAAAGCTTCCAGTTCACGTTTGGACGCCAGCAGTGCAGGCTCCACAGAAATCAGCTGTGCTTTTTGCTTGACCAGTTTTTGCATCTTGGCCATCAGTTGGCGGTGCTCTTGCTGCAGGGTTACGAGTGGCTCGGCAGGCTGGCCTGTTTGTTGAACTTCATCAATGATTTTAAGCAGGGCAGAACCATGTCGCTGTATCGCATTCGGATGCCAGATATCAAGGTCAGCCAGTGCCGCCATGCTGCGGGGCTTTCTGTTGGAAATCGTTAACAGTTCAACGTCCTTGATGACAAAACCGCGAGCCAGATTGCGTCGTTCCGCCTCTTTGTCTCTCCATGTTGCAAGGGCTTGTAAAACTGCCAGAGAGATACCATCCAACCGCACGCTGCCGTTGATTCTTTTCCATGATTGCTCAGGGTCTGCGGGCGTTTGTGCCTTGGCCAGAAGCCTGTTGCAGTCTTCGGTGAGCCAACTTTCTCTGCCAAGGTCTACCAGGCGGGAAAGTAACTGCCTGTGCATCATCGGTAACAGGCAAACATCCAGTGCGGCATAGTGAAGCTGGGCCTGCCGTAAAGGACGTTTACACCAGTTTGAACGGGTCTCACCCTTGTCAACGACAATATCGAGCAGCCACTCTACTGTTTTGTGATAGCCCATTTGTAAAGACTCTCCCAACATGGCACAGGCGGTTTGTGTGTCAAAAAGAGGGTCTGGAACTGCGCCGGTGGTGTATAGAAGAACATCAAGGTCTTCAGATGGTGCGTGCAATATTTTTACAGTTTTTTGATCATCAAACAGCGTTGACAATGGGGTAATCGGCCCGGTTTTTAGTGGATCAACCAACCATACGGTTTTGCCGTCAGAAAGCTGCACCAGGCCAAGGTCTGCGCGCCAGGTCCTCTCCCGGACAAATTCGGTATCGATGCCGATAACATCACAATCACAGCACGCTTCCACAACTTGCTGAAGGTGGGGGGCGGTCTCGACCATGACGGGATTGTTGGCTGCGTCGAGCGCTATATCAATTTCATTTTGGCTGATCATTAACAGTGTGATAATTCGCTTTTTAAACCAATGGTTATTGGTTGTTTGTTCAGGGTTTTATGTTACTTTCTTGTTCTTGTTGTAAAAATACATCTGGGTTAAGGTTACACGTCGCGCATGGGCACAGTGATTCCGATGCAGAAACCTTAACATGACCAAGGCTTCAGGCAAGAGAAATTACATGTTTGCCAGTAAAAACACAGCAAAGCATTCAATTGCGCTAATGGTATTTGGCGTGTTTGTGTGTGTGTCGAGTTTACATGCCCAACAAACAGAGCAATTTGACCCTCCTGCCCCTGATGAACCCCAGAGACAAAGCGCGGACGATAGTCGGCGCATTGAACGGCTGGGTGAAGGCAGTGGTGAAGACTGGGAAATGGATTTGATGCTGCATAGCGCAGACCCGGTAAAACCGTCGAATGATGGTGCATTGGTGTTGCCCGATGAAGACCAAAACCGCCAGTTGCAGTTGTTGTTATCAGAGTTGGCGAAAAAGCCCGGAAATAACATTGTGGCTTCTCAGCTAAATGCCTTATTGGCTGATGTTTTGTTGAATGCTAATGAACTGATTGATAAAGGATTGCATGATCAGGCTGAGCCGTTGGTGTCTCTGGTGCTGTCGATAAACCCTGATCTCGGTGGTCTCGACGCTACCCGGACCCGCCTGCAAAGTGTTGATGAGGCCAATGAGTGGTTGGCGGCGGGAGATGTTGCGTTGGACTCCCAACGAGTTTTGGAGCCCGAAGGCAACAATGCTGTGCACTATTTCAACCTTGTGTTGAGCAATAACCCCCAAAACCCTGCGGCACTGGCAGGTCTCGAAAAAGCGCAGATGATATTGGTCGAAAAGGCATTGGAGTTTGCGCAGGAACTGGATTTTGAAACCGCTGACATGTGGTTGGCGAAAGCGTCTGCTATTGGGACCGAACAAGGGTTGGTTGAGCGTGGCCGTGCAGACGTTGAAAACACCAAACTTGAGAGAGCCGTTGAACTGGAGCACAAGGTGATCGGTGCAATGGATTCCGGCGATTTTAATCACGCCGATTTTTATCTGATCGATCTCATAGCGCTTGGTGGACAGGAGGCCCTGGTGACATCTTTGCAGGCCCGGCTCGGTGAAGCGCGTCTCTACGGAGGGCTCGCCCCGGGACAGCTCATTAGCGACGAGTTATTGCTGTCGGGTGGCACAGCGCCGGAAATAGTCGTTATCGCTGCTGGTAGCTTTTTAATGGGGTCGCAGGGGCGCTCACGTGACGTTAAAGCCAATGAAAAACCACAGCACAGGGTGACTATCAGAAAAGGATTTGGTCTTGGAGTCAGGGAGGTTACGGTCGGGCAGTTTCGTTTATTTATAAAAAGTAGCGGTTACCGAAGCGCCGCTGAACGACGCGGCAGTTCCAGTGTTTATGACGAATCTGCCGGGCGAATCAGCAGTCGGCCGGGGATTCATTGGGAACATGATTATAAGGGCGACAAGGCAGGCGAGAAGCTGCCTGTTTTACACGTAAACGCAAACGATGCACAGGCGTATGTTGAATGGTTGGCTCGTGAAACCGGAAAAAATTATCGTTTGCCCTCCGAAGCTGAGTATGAATTTGTGGCAAGGGCAGGTAGCGGAGGTGTTTATTGGTGGGGCGAGGGTAGTCCTGCCGAAACGGTAGAGAACCTTACTGGCGTTCGAGATATGTCTCCGGGTAAGCGCCAGTGGAGTACCTACTTCAAGAAGTATGGTGATGAAAATTGGGGGCCTGCGCCTGTCGGATCTCTTAGCGACTCCCGGCTCGTTCACCCGATGGGTGTGAGTGATATTGCCGGCAATGTCAGTGAATGGACACAGGACTGTTGGCACCAGAATTATGTCAAAGCACCATCAGATGGCTCGGCGTGGATTAATCCCGGGTGTCAAAATCGGGTTGCGCGTGGGGGTTATTGGGCCAGTGCACCTGAACAAAGTCGTGCCGCATATCGAATAGCTTCAAAATCAGAAGCAACTGGTCCGGTGATCGGCATACGGATTGCGCGGGACCTTTAAACCATATTGCTGCAAACGCGTTGCGGTGCCAGCCTTATTTTATCGGGGCTCTGCAAGCACCGAGTTGATGATCAATGCAAGACGCTGCGCAGCAGTGCTAATGCGCTTTTGCGCGAGCTGCCAGCTTTGCTGCAGCCAGACTTCATCGATTTCGGTGCTTGGCGGATACGCAAACTGTTGGGAAAGCATGTGCGATTCGCTGGTCCATTCGTCGGTCATTGTCGCGGACCAGCTAGTAGCCACTGCTGCTTCTGAATGACCGCCCAATAGCTCGACCAGTTTTTGCGCGCTACCAGCATGGTGGTTTATTAACTCGTAATCCCAGAACCTGTGCAGGTTTATCTGTCGCGACTCAAAAACAACGTCGACATTGTTTCCACCACGATCATCAGCGAAACCGGCATGCAATGGTTGGTGCAGGTCACCGGTCAAATGACAAAGCCACGCAAAGGCCTGCCACCGTTGCTCTTTTGCAGCCTGAAGGTTTTGCAGTTCAGCCGCGTAGTGTTTGATAGCTTCAGTTACGCACTGTTTTTCAGGACAATCCCGTGCTTTCAAATAGGTAAGGCTGCCACGAGGAATATTGATGTAGTGGAACGGAGATGTCGAGTCACCTTCCTCGGTTTCTCTTAGTTCATCAGGCCAGTTACAGGCCTTTGACAGCGCCTTTTCATCCTGAGTATCAATGATTTTACCGAGTTCAAGCAGGGCATCAGCATTTAACTGGTCGACAGTCAGAATACCCACCGCACTATGGCCATCGTGGCTCCACGCAACGCACTGCGTGTTAAAGCCCAGCAACATGGCAGTCGCCAATGTGAAGCTTAATAAGCGTGTGAAAGAAAATCGTGTGAGATTTAACATTGAAGTAATGGTGCCGGAGGTCGGACTCGAACCGACACTTTGTTGCCAAAACGGGATTTTGAATCCCGCGCGTCTACCAATTTCGCCACTCCGGCAGGATCAGCGTGGCGCAAAGTATATATTTGCATGCGCTGTGATACCAGCACTTCAGTCAATTTTTCTGCGCATTTTTAATATTCGTGATCTGTTCGGTCTTAAAGACCGTCTTCACTCCAGACCTGATTGAAATATTTGGCCACTAACGGGTTAAAGACCACGTAGTCAACCAGGAACGCATCATGTCCCATCAGGGAATCCAGCAGTGTGTAACTGGTATTCACGCCATTCCCGGAAAGCGCGTCTGCAATGGCTTTCTGCTGGTGTGCGGGGAACAAGATGTCGGTGGTCACCGCAATGACGCAGGCCGACTTGAGTTCGATACCTGTCAGGGCTTCTGGCAGGTCGGGATAACCATCAGCGACGTTAAACCAATCCATTGCGCGGGAAAGATAAAGATAACTACAGGGGTCAAATGAGTGTATGAAACGGCGAGCGGCGGCTTCCAGGTAGGACTCTACCTCGTAGTTCATTCCAAAGGGTTCGGTTGGGAAATAATCTTGAACCCGTCGGCCAAAGCGCACGCGCCATTCTTCTGCTGAGCGGTAGGACAACATACCTAGTTTGCGCGCCATACGCATGCCATTTTCCGGCCAATGCTGCTCATCATAATTACCGTTATTCCAGTCGGGGTCGGTCACAATCAACTCCCTTTGCAGTGAACGTACCGCAATACTGAATGGTTCGGATTCGGGTGAGCTGGAAATGGTCAGGAAGTGGCGGGCGCCCAAAGGGTTTTGCTGCAAATATGACAGGGCGCTCATGCCGCCCATGGAAGGCCCTACCATGACACATAGCTGGTCGATACCAAGGTGGTCGACCAGTAAGTTGGCCGTTTTAGCGATGTCCTCTACACATAAATCCGGGAAATTCAACCGGTAAGGTTTGCCCGTTTTTGGATTTATGCTGGCGGGGCCGGTAGAGCCTTTGCAACTGCCCAGTGAGTTCAGGCCTATAATGTAAAACCGATTAGTATCAATGGGCCTGCCAGGCCCGATCATGGGCTCCCACCAGCCGGTGGAAGGATCGTCTTCACTGGATGCCGCATGCGCACTAGGGGAGAGCCCTGTCAGTATCAGCACGGCATTGCTTCGGTTCGTATTGAGTTTGCCCCACGTTTCGTATGCAAGGGTGTACGATGGCAATACGCCACCTTTCTTCATGGAGAGGGCGTCGTCAATATACAGAAACTTTGTGGCAGACGTCATAACGTATGTCTTAAGTCAGGGGATAATCGTAATGATAGCGTTTAGATAACAGGAATGCTTCCTGAATAAAGCCATTGAATGAACTAGAGGCCAAAAACATAATTGACCAATCCGGTTTGGTAACCAGTAGCCAAACCGGTATTCACCCGCGTCTGGCGGAGATCGTTGGTCGGCACATTAACACGCCTTGGACACAACCACTTCACCAACCCACAGTTGATGTCTACCAGTTGTTGGAAAAGGAAAATGGCTTTTCCGACGGGCAGCCATTTATATTGGATTCCGGCTGTGGAACAGGTAAGAGCACGCAGCGGCTTGCGAGTTTGTATCCCCGTCACCTGGTGATTGGAGTAGACCGTTCACAAGTTCGTCTGGCCAAAAGTGGTGTGGGTTCCGGTATCTTTCGTAGCGGCAATTGCATGTTGTTAAGGGCTGAACTATCTACATTCTGGCGCTTACTGGAAAAGAATGGACGTCAACCTGAAGCAAATTATTTGTTATATCCAAACCCATATCCGAAACCGGGGCATTTGTCGCGACGTTGGCATGGCCACCCGGTATTTCCGACACTGCTTGCGATTAGCGGGAAAATTGAATTGCGTTGTAATTGGGAAATATACGCGCTGGAATTTGCCCGTGCGGTCCAACATGCAACAGGAAGTATTGTGGCGGCAAAGCGAATTGCCCCCGGAAAGGGATTGTCACCCTTTGAAGACAAGTATCTCGAGCGTCAACAGTCATTGTTTTCTGTAGAGGTAGCTGCCGAAATTACCGACAGTTTTCGGCAGAACAGGCTTCCAGGCTGATTTACCCGGTGAGAGGTGGTGCGGGTCTATTCTGTTTCGTCTGTAACTGGCTCAGGTGGTGTGTAGTGATGGATATTTTTCAGACTGTTGTAGATGAATGTGACGAACTGGGCCGGTGTAATCCAGATCTTACCCAGGGATTCATCCCATTCTTTGGTCGGTTGGGCTTCAATCGTTTGTTCAAGGCTCATATCTTTTTCAATCAGTGTCTGAACGTTGATGCTGGCATCCACAAGGAAGTCCCTGTAGGTTTTTAGATCATCTGCCATTGCCAGAGGTCCGTGACCGGGAATAATTCGTGTGGATTCATTCGACATGGAAAGCGCAAGGTCCGCTGCTTCAACCATACCCTGTATAGACCCGCCAGCGTCCAGATCCACGTAGGGGTAGCGACCGTTAAAATACATATCACCCATATGAATAACGTTGCTGAGCGGGAAATGTATGATGGTGTCGCCGTCGGTGTGACCGCTCGCAACATGATACGCGGTCGCAGTCTCGCCATTTAAGTGCAATGACATCTGATCATTGAAAGTGACCACTGGCAGTGCTTCCCTGGTAGAGGGGAGGGTGGTTTTTTTCATGAAGATGCTGGTTTGTTTGGTGGACAGTCGCTTGTGAATATTGTCGTGAGCGATAATCACTGTTCCGTTTCTACCGAGGGTTTCGTTACCGCCGGTGTGATCGGCGTGATAATGGGTGTTGATGACAAACCTGATGGGTTGATCACTTATTTTTCGAATGGCCGCTAGCAACTGCGGGGTGGTCGGGCTCAATTGGTCGTCAATAATGTAAAGGCCGTCTTTGCCGGTAGAAATGCCGACATTTCCACCACGGCCACTGAGCATATAGACAGTGTCAGAAAGTTGAAACGTTGTGTATTCAACCTTCTGGTCTTGTGCCGATGCGTTCCACACTGTGGTAAGAAGTACTGCTGCTAATAGCAATGGTCTCACAAGCATGTCCTCACATTTTTGGTTTGACTAACCCTTAAGGTACACGCTGATCGAGGTGAAGTGCAATTTCTGATGCATTATTCGAGTTAAAGGTGATTCGATTGGCCTGATAATCACCTGATGCAGCATTGGCAATACCACTCATTGAGATACGAGCGCTGATATCGAGCTGTTCAAAGCTATTTAAAGACGTGCCTGGACGAAGCAGGTCAGCGTCACTGAAGTTCAACTGCATCGGAAAGCCCCGCGCCGCAATACGTTTTACCGCCAGCGGCATGCCCGCGCCACCGGTTGGGTGTATGAAGACAAACAGCGTGGCGTTGCCAGGCAGTGCGGCAAGCACCTCCTGAGGTGCCGTGATGCTCACCGGTATAGATACACCAGCAGCTGCGGCAGGCGCCGGGGCAGGTGCAGGGGTAGTTGTTTTAGGAGGGTTCTGAGCAATTCTTTCTTGAGCCTCATCGATTTGCTGGGTGACAGCTTCGGCGGCACCAGATGCGGGCTCAAGCTGTCCCAATAATCTTTGCCACAAGCTGATGGCCAGCGCTTCTTCGCCGTTTTGTGATACTGCGAGACCAAGCAACCACAGGCCTTTTTGTTGTTGTGGATCAATTTCAATAGCTGACTCAAGCATTTGCCTGATGGCCGGTGTGATTTCTGGCTGTCCGGAGCTGAAAAGGGTTGCTTCGGCGAGTTCCACCATGATCATGGCATTATCTGGAACCAGACGGTTGGCATTGGCCAGTGCATTTTGCGCTTCCGCATAACGTTTCATGGTCTTAAGACTACGGCCCAGAATTAACCAACCTTCGGGATCATCCGGGTTTTCGGCCATACGCTGCTGCAACTGCATAACCATGTCATTCATTTGGCTCTGGTCTGAAGCATGCGGTGCCTGAGATTGCGCTGCTTGTTGTGCGGTTGGTTGCTGTAAGTTGATCGCCGCCGGGGTGCCGATGTTTTGATACAGCACAATACCGGCCAATGGCATTGTCACTAACAGAATTAAACCAAAAACACGCTCTTTTGCAGACCCGGCAAGAAACGGCCAGCTCATGATAATGGCGGGAACGGCAAGTAAAATAACGGCAAAAATCCAGAAATTCATTCAGGTTTACTCATGTTGGTTAGACCGACTTAAAAAGGGTCAATTATTTTTCAGGTTCGTCTGCGTCAATCAATGCAGTGCGTTGTTTAATATTGCTACGAAGAACCAAGCCACCACCTATCAACAGCAGCAACGGGCCAAGCCATAACAGGTAGGTGTTATTTTGTACGGGTGGCCGGTAAAGCACGAAGTCCCCGTAGCGTTCTACCAGAAACTTTTTGATGTCTTCGTTGTTTTGACCACTTTGCACCATTTCATACACTTCTCTGCGCAAATCGTGCGCCAGGGGCGCGTCTGAGTCAGCCAGGTTTTGGTTTTGGCATACCAGACAACGTAACTCCAGGGTCAATTTATCGAACCGGTCTTGTTGTTGCTGGCTTTCAAATACCAAAGGTTCCTGTTGTGCATAAACAGAAAAAGTTAACAGTAATATCAATAAGCCGCTTAGTTTCATTTTCATCAGTTACCCGACTCCATGCCAGCGATTCGTGGAAGAATTTCGGTTTCAATAACGTCCATGGTCATTTGACCGAGATGTTTGAAGACAACCGTCCCTTTGTCGTCAATAAGGAATGTCTCAGGGGCTGCATAAACGCCAAAATCAACACTGGTTCTCGCGTCATAGTCAGTCAAGGTAACCTCGTAAGGGTTGCCAAACTGCTTCAGCCAGGCAATTGCATCTTCAGGTTCGTCCCGAAAGTTCATACCAACAACGCTAACCACGTTCATTTTGGCCAGGTGGGTGATGACCGGATGCTCCGCACGGCAGGTGATACACCAGCTACCCCAGAAATTTACCACGTAAGGCCTGCCAATAAAGGACTCTTTCGACAAGTGCTTTTCGGGGCTACCCAGCACCGGCAAATTAAACGCCGGTGCGGGCTTGTTAAGCAATGGCGACGGGATAAACGTCTTGCGATCGGCGATTTTAAGTCCGACAAGCAAGAGCGCAAGCAACATAATAAATGCCAGCAATGGCACCATGCGACTGTTCACGCAACCACTCCTTCCGCTTGCGGTAATTTTTCTGTGGCTTTAGCACGTCGTCTGTAGCGTTTATCGCTGGCAGCAACGAATCCACCACCCATCATCAGCAATGAGCCAAGCCAAATCCAACGAATGAAAGGTTTATGATAAATACGTACAGCCCACGCACGGTCAGCTTCATCCAGTGGCTCACCCAGAGAGACGTAGAGGTCACGGGTAAACCCAGGGTCCAACGCGGCTTCAGTCATAGTGTTGCCACTTTGCGCGTATTCCCGCTTTTGCGGGTAAAGACGGGTGATTTCTTCACCGGCGCTTTTGACGATGAACTCGCCCTCTTTAGCCGTATAGTTCGGTCCCTGCACAATTTTCGTACCAAGGAACGTAAACGAGTACCCGGTCATTTCAAAGGTATCGCCGGCCTCCATACGTAAATGTCTTTCACTGCTCATAGAGCTGGTCACACTGAGACCAATCAGAAAGATACCAAGGCCGATATGGGCGAGTGACATGGCAACGACACCCGTTGGCAATTTGATGCCCTTTTGCGTGCCAATGATTTTTCCGATATAGAACAGGCTGCCCGCAATAACCCAGACACCGCCAGCGATACCCGCAGCACTTGCAAAGCCCAGTTCAGGCCAAACTGCCCAGGCGAGTGCGCCGGTAACCAAAGCTGTCAGCAGAGCCCAGCGCAGTTTACCGAAGAGTCTGTTGGCATTGTCCTGCTTCCAGTTGGTAAAGATACCAATCGGGAGTGCCAGTACCATTGGTACAAGCAGCAAGGAGAACAGCAGTCCGAAATACGGAGGGCCTACCGATATTTTTCCTGCATCCAGTGCATCCATCAGCAATGGGTAAAGTGTTCCTGTAAGAACCATTGCAGCCATGACTGTAAACACAAGGTTATTAACCAGCAGGAATGTTTCGCGGGATGTACCCGCAAATCCACCGCCTTCAATCATCTTGGGGGCGCGTGCGGCAAACAAAGCCAGTGAGCCACCTGCTACCACGGCAAGGTATATCAGAATAAAGACACCCCTGGTCGGGTCAGAAGCAAACGCGTGAACTGAGGTCAATACACCGGAGCGCACCAGGAAGGTACCCAGCAAACTCAGTGAAAATGCCGAAATTGCGAGCAGTATCGTCCAGTTTCCGAACGCACCGCGTTTTTCAGTCACAGCCTGTGAGTGAATCAGAGCGGTACCGACCAGCCAGGGCATAAAGGAAGCGTTTTCTACTGGATCCCAGAACCACCAACCGCCCCAACCGAGTTCGTAATAAGCCCACCAACTGCCAAGTGCAATACCAACTGTCAAGAAGGCCCAGGCTACATGTGTCCAGGGACGGGACCAGCGGACCCAGTCACGGCTTACATCGCCGCCAAGTAATGCGGCCACCGCAAAGGCAAAAGCAACTGAGAAGCCGACATAACCCATATATAGCATTGGTGGGTGAATGATCAGGCCGAAGTCCTGTAACAGAGGATTAAGGTCAAGACCTTCTACGGCAGCGGGCATCAGACGTCCAAAAGGGTTGGACGTGAACAGGATGAACATCAAAAAGCCTGATGACACCCAGCCCAGCAC
>Ga0102810_1000758_pt1 | contig 11914 bp, 10 predicted proteins | sample ColrivemetaGS573_FD_84506 | JGI IMG/M metagenome (GOLD analysis project Ga0102810, IMG submission 84506) | Estuarine microbial communities from the Columbia River estuary - Ebb tide ETM metaG S.573 | ecosystem: Environmental > Aquatic > Marine > Intertidal zone > Estuary | place: USA: Columbia...
GAAGGCACTATTTTAGATGATGAAGCTTATGAACGCGCAACCTCAGTATATTTAGTAGATAGAGTAGTACCAATGCTTCCAGAAATATTATCAAATGGAGCATGTTCTTTAAGACCACATGAAGAAAAATATACGTTTTCTGCAGTGTTTCAAATGAATGATAAATGTGAAATAAAAAATGAATGGTTTGGTAGAACAGTAACCTATTCAGACGCTCGTTTTGCTTATGAAGAAGCACAAGCTATTATTGAAACTAAAACTAATAATATACCTAAAGAAATCTCATTAATTGGTGAGGCTTATAATACTAATCAAACAATTGCTGATGCAATTATAAAAATGGATGGGCTTGCTAAAATTATGCGTCGAAAACGCATGAGTACTGGAGCAATTTCTTTTGATAAGGTTGAAGTAAAATTTGATTTAGATCAGGATGCAAACCCTGTAGGAGTGTTCTTTAAAACCAGTAAAGATGCTAATAAACTCATTGAAGAATTTATGTTATTAGCAAACAAAAAAGTAGCAGAATTTGTTGGAAAACAAAATCCTAAAAAAACATTTATATATCGTGTTCATGATGAACCAAATGATGAAAAATTAGCAGCATTGCAAAATGTGGTTGGTCGTTTTGGTTATAAACTTGATTTTAAAGATAGAAAAAGCATAGCCTCATCACTTAATAATTTATTAGCCGAAGTAAATGGTAAAAAAGAGCAAAACCTTGTCGATACATTAACGATTCGTACAATGAGTAAAGCTGAATATACTACTCATAATATTGGTCATTATGGTTTAGCGTTTGATTATTATAGTCATTTTACATCACCAATTAGACGTTATCCAGATGTGATGGCACATCGTTTACTACAACATTATCTTGATGGCGGAAAATCTGTAAATGATGAGATATATGAAGACAAGTGTAACCACTCTAGCAATATGGAGAATCTAGCTACTAAAGCAGAAAGAGATTCTATAAAATATATGCAAATTCGTTTTATGGAAGATCATAAAAATGAAGATTTTATTGGTGTAATTTCTGGTGTTACAGATTGGGGAATTTATGTTGAAATTATATCTAACAAATGTGAGGGAATGGTAAGTGTTCGTGATATGAAAGACGATCATTACGTTTTTGATGAAGATCATTATGCCTTGATTGGTAAAAACTCTAAAATAATGTATCAACTAGGAGATGAGGTTATAGTAAAAGTAAAAAACACAGATTTAGTTAAAAAACATTTAGATTTCACACTTATTGGTAAGCATGAATTGTAATGTTATAGAGCAGAACAAAATAATTTGTAACATTTCACTAAAAAACAACCTCTTACAACTAAATATTTAAAATATGATTCTAACCACAACAAATTCTATTGAAGGATTCAAAATTATTGAATATAAAGGTATTGTAACAGGTACATCTTCAGAGCTTAAGACAAAATTTTCTTTTAAAAACGATAAAAACATGAAGATTATAGAAGATCTTATGAACGAAGCAAAAGAACAAGCATTTCAAAAACTACAAACAAACGCAGGTAAATTAAACGCTAATGCAGTAATAGGAATTAGTGTGGATATTGAAACCGCAAGTGGTTCATATTTTTTTGTATCTGTAACAGGAACTGCTGTAAAAGTTGCTTAGTTTTGTAAAAAGGGAACACTATTTGATAATATTTTAAAAAACAATTATTTCATCATGAAAAACACATTAATAGCATTAGCAATTTTAATCACTGGAACAATAACCGCACAAAGGCCTATTTCAAAGACGGTTGGAGAATTTACAGAATTAAAAGTTTATGATTTAATCAATGTAGAAATGATTAAGTCGAAAGAAAATAAGGTAGAAATTAAGGGTAAGAATGCTTCAGAAGTTGTGATTATTAATAAAGATGGTACTCTAAAAATTCGCCTTAATTTAGAAGAAAGCTTCGATGGTAATAAGACAGATGTAAAATTATTCTATACAGCTTTTGATATTATTGATGTAAATGAAGGTGCTTCTGTAAGCTCTAAAGAACAAATAAATCAATTTGAAGTAGAGCTTAAAGCACAAGAAGGAGGTCTTATAAATTTGAATTTAGAAACCAAGGAAACTAAGATAAAATCAGTTACTGGAGGTATTATTGAGTTACAAGGAAAAACAAATAATCAAGACATAACAATTGGAACTGGAGGTATTTTAAAAGCAGAAAATCTTGAATCTGTAAAAGCAAAAGTTGCTATTAGAGCAGGAGGAGAAGCCCACATAAATGCTGTAGAACTTTTAGATATAAAAATTAGAGCAGGAGGAGATGTTTATATTTACGGAAACCCAAAGGAAGTTAAAGAAAACACAGCTTTAGGCGGAAGAATTAAACGCATGAACTAAATTCCTTTAGCTACTTTTACTATATTTGTTACAACTTCAAAATGCTGAATTTTTATTCGGCATTTTTATTAGACCACAAATGATAGAAGACATACAAACAGCAATTCCTTTAGGCTTTTTCTTAGCCTTTATGATAGGCCCTGTTTTTTTTGTACTTCTTGAAACAAGTGCTACAAAAGGGTTTCGTGCTGCTGTAGCGTTTGATTTAGGTGTTATCTTAGCTGATGTTTTTTTTATAGGATTAGCTTATTTTAGTAGTTTTCAGTTACTCGAAAACTTAAGCAATCAACCAGGATTATTTGTTTTTGGAGGTGTGATAATCACGATTTATGGCATCATCATTTTTTTGAAAAAACCTTTAAAATCAACTGATGAGGTAAGTGAAATAGAGTTTACTAAAACCAATTACTTAGGATTGTTCATCAAAGGGTTCCTGTTAAACTTTATAAACATAGGCGTTTTAGTATTCTGGTTAGGCGTTATAATTATTACAGGACCAAGTTTAGAAAATGATTTAAATAGATTTTTAGTGTTCTTCGGAACCATGATTGGCGCTTACTTTATCACAGATTTGATTAAAATATTATTAGCCAAGCAGCTGAAACGTAAACTCACACCTGAGCGTATTTTAAAAGTCAAAAAACTACTAGGAATTATTTTAATTATTTGTGGTTTAGTACTTATTGTTAAAGGCTTTTTACCTAAAGATCAACTCAACCCACAAAACTTAATAGAAGATATTAGAGAATAAAAAACCCTCAAGTTTTCTTGAAGGTTTTTTGAGGTTCATAAGGTTGTAAGAAAGCCTGTAGAAGGTTTTGCGCTCCTTTAATTAATTTTTTATAAAAATTTAAACACAAAAAAAGAGACACCTAAGTATCTCTTAATTCTTGAGGCGTCTAGCGGATTCGAACCGCTGTAGAAGGTTTTGCAGACCTCTGCCTAGCCACTCGGCCAAGACGCCTTATTAGGCAGCAAATGTAAAAAAAATAAAGTTTTCACACTATTAACACTTACTTTTTTCGTTTTTCTGTCATTTTAATCGTTACCATTTCAACATCACCACCAATAGGAGGGTTTATTTTAGACACCCAAACCGTTGCTTTTTTTATTAATTTATCTTCATTAAACACACGAGACAATATACGTTTTGCTACAGTTTCTAGTAGTTGAGAAGGTTTTCCCATTTCTTCTCTTATAATACGGTTTAAAAAAACATAATCAATAGTATCGTTTAATTTATCAGTTTTAGCAGATGTTTGTAAATCAGCCTTGACTTCTAAATCTACACGATAATCACTACCAATTTTAGTTTCTTCAGTTAAACAGCCATGATTGGCAAAAACCCTTATATTTTCAACTTTTATAATTCCCAAAACAAAATATTTTCAGCAAATATATTACACTAATATTTAATAACTTTGCCTTTTATTTTTTAAGATGTCAGAAGAAGCAAAATCGCTTAATTTTATTGAGCACATTATAGAAGAGGATTTACAAAATGGAATGCCTAAAAATCATTTACGTTTTCGTTTTCCACCAGAACCAAATGGTTATTTACATATTGGCCACACAAAGGCTATTGGTATTAGTTTTGGTTTGGGAGAAAAATACAATGCTCCTGTGAATCTTCGTTTTGACGATACCAATCCAACCAAAGAAGAGCAAGAGTATGTAGATGCAATTAAAAGAGACATAGCTTGGTTGGGCTATAAGTGGGCAAATGAGCTATATTCTTCAGATTATTTCCAACAACTTTACGATTGGGCTGTTCAAATGATTAAAGACGGAAAAGCGTATGTGGATTCTCAATCTAGTGAAGCCATGGCAGAGCAGAAAGGAACACCAACTCAAGTCGGAACCAATAGTCCTTTTAGAAATAGAAGCGTGGAAGAGAATCTTGATTTGTTTACTCGTATGAAAAATGGCGAGTTTCCAGCTGGAACTCATGTACTTCGTGCTAAAATTGATATGGAAGATCCTAATATGTTAATGCGTGACCCAATAATGTATCGTGTTATGCATGCGCACCACCACAGAACAGGAAATGATTGGTGTATTTACCCAATGTATGATTGGACGCATGGAGAAAGCGATTATATTGAGCAAATCTCACATTCTTTATGTTCTTTAGAGTTTAAACCTCACAGAAAATTATATGACTGGTTTAAAGAACAAGTTTATGATTATAGTGCTAAAGCCTACCCATTAATACCTAAGCAAAGAGAATTTGCAAGATTGAACCTTAGTTATACCATTATGAGTAAGCGAAAGCTTCTTAAATTAGTTGAAGAAGGAGTTGTTTCTGGTTGGGACGATCCACGTATGCCAACCATTTCTGGATTACGACGAAGAGGTTATACACCAAATTCTATTCGACATTTTATTGAAAGAGTAGGAGTTGCAAAGCGCGACAACGTGATTGATGTGTCGTTGTTAGAATTTTGCGTTCGTGAAGATTTAAACAAAACAGCACCTCGTGTGATGGCTGTTTTAGACCCAGTTAAAGTTGTTATTACTAATTATTCAGAAGGTAAAGAGGAATGGTTGGATGCAGAAAATAATCCAGAAGATGAAAAAGCAGGAAATCGAAAAGTGCCTTTTTCAAAAGAAATTTACATTGAAAAAGAAGACTTTAAGGAAAAAGCAGGTAGTAAATTTTTCAGATTAACACTTGGTGGTGAAGTTCGATTAAAGAATGCCTATATTATTAAAGCTGAAAATGTTGTAAAAGATGCTAACGGAAACATTACAGAAATTCATTGTACCTATTCTGAAGATACAACAAAAAAAGTAAAAGGAACATTGCATTGGGTGTCTATAAAACACGCTATTAAAGCTGAAGTAAGAGAATATGATAGACTATTTATAGATGAAGCTCCAGATAGTCATCCAGACAAGGATTTTATGGAGTTCATTAATCCAAATTCCTTAAAAATTATTAATGCTTTTGTAGAGCCTAGTTTAGGTGATGCAAAAATTGGTGAACAATTTCAGTTTCAGCGATTAGGTTATTTTAATGTCGATGATGATTCAACGTCTGATAAATTAGTGTTCAATAAAACAGTTGGTTTACGTGATTCTTGGGCAAAACAAAAACCAAAGGAAAGCAACCAACAAAACCAACCTAAACCACTGCAACAATCACATCGAAAAGCAATTAATGTCATCCAACAATTAGGAAAGAAATACACAAACCTTCCAGAAGAAAAACAACTTAAAGCCAAAGCAGAAATTCAGGAATTAGCAAAAGAGGTGTCTTACGAAGAATTAGAACCATTATTTGCAACTGCAGTTAAAAAAGCAGGAACACGTATTGCAACAATGATTGCGTTAAAGGTGATGCTTCAAAATGGCTTAGATAAGAATGAAACCATCAATGAGTTTATTGAAAAAGCACTAGAAGATAAAAATGAATTGTTAGTTGTTGAAGCTAAGACTATTTAAAGAAAATAATAAGTATCTAAAAAACCCTCGAACCTATTATAATTCGAGGGTTTTATTTTAGTCCTTTTTTAATCTTCCAAATAAATTTATGAAATAAAGATTCAATGCGTCTGAATTTGCTTCAAATACTTCAGGATATCCATCATTATTGACATCAAAAGAAACAATATCGTAGGTATCATTTTTGTTATCTGCATTTAAAGGAATGCGTTCAAAATCGTTTCCTTCTTTATTTATGTAGGCGTAATTTATGCTTTCTGAATTTCCGTTTAAAATATCTAAAAGGCCATCATTATTTAAATCAACTACTGAAATAGAATAAGTAGAAAGAGAATCTGTTTCGTAAATTAATTCTTTTTTAAAATCAGCCCCATTACCAAAATAAATAACATTTTCTTGTCCAATATTTCCTGTGACAATATCTAAAAATCCATCTTTGTTTAAGTCAGCAATAGCAACAGATCGTGTTTCGTCACTTCCTGTTCCAAAAGGGGTTTTAGTATTAAACACTAATTTTTCAGTTTGTAAATAAACATAGTTTTGTTGTCCATCTCTATTGGCAAGAATTAAATCATTTTTGCCGTCATTATTCATATCAGCAACTTCAACATCAATGGTAGAATCTCTTTCTTCACCAAACTTTATAGTTGTTTCAAAATTTCCACTTCCATCATTGATACATATTTCATTTACTGAGCCTCTGTTTGTGATTAATATATCAACATCATTGTCACTATCAACATCGCTTAAGGTAATATTTCGAGTAGGACTTATTAATTCACCAAATGTGGCACCTCTTTTAAAGTTTCCGCTACCATCATTAAAATAAAGAACATTAGGCGTGTTATCATTGCCAACAGCAATATCTAAATTACCATCATTATCTAAATCTGCAATTTCAGCAGCATAACTTGTTTGTAGCTCTTCATCTAGCAGATAAGCCTTTGTAAATGAGCCCTTTCCTGAGTTAAAAAAAATATAGTTTTGTTGTGGCCAATGTCTTCCATTTGCAACAACAACATCAGCATAACCATCATTATTTAAATCACCTAATGCAATAGAGGCAGTTCTGTTTTTATAAGCACCAACAGAAAAAAATTCTCCTCCAGGATTCATAAATGGGTTTTGTTGAGAAAAACCAACAAAAGAAACTAATAGGCAAACAATTAATTTATTCACCTTTCTTTTTATTAGAGCTTTTCATTGCCTCACCAATTTGGTTACTAGCTGTAAAACTAGCGACCATATCATTAAGCATATTGCTTCCTGCTTGTGGTGAATTTGGTAATAAAATTAAGTTACTGTTGGTTTCACTACCAATTGCTTGAAGCGTATCATAATGTTGTGTTACTACAATTAGGGCAGAAGCCTCTTGTGAGTTAATACCAACTTTATTAAGCACTTCTACAGATTCTTCTAATCCTCGAGCAATTTCACGTCGTTGATCTGCAATACCCTGCCCTTGTAACCGCTTACTTTCTGCCTCAGCTTTCGCTTTTTCAACAATAAGAATTCTAGCTGCATCACCTTCAAATTGAGCAGCTATTTTTTCACGTTCAGAAGCATTAATTCTGTTCATGGCTTGTTTTACTTGAGCATCAGGATCAATGTCTGTAACTAAGGTCTTTATGATATCAAAACCATAATCAGACATAGCATCGTTTAACTCTGCTTTTACTGCTAAGGCAATATCATCTTTTTTAACAAACACATCATCAAGCTTCATTTTTGGTACTTCGGCACGCACTACATCAAATACATAACTTGTAATTTGATCATGAGGATAATCAAGCTTATAAAAGGCATCATATACTTTATCACGAATTACTTTATACTGTACAGAAACTTTTAATCGAACAAAAACATCATCCAATGTTTTAGTTTCTATAATAACATCAAGCTGTTGAATTTTTAAACTTAAACGTCCAGCAATTCTATCTACAAGAGGAATTTTTAACTGTAAACCAGAGTGTCTTATGCTATGAAATTTACCAAAGCGCTCGACAATGACAGATGTTTGTTGTTTTACAATGAAAAAGGCTGAAATTATAATTAACAGTCCGAAAAAAATAAATGGTATTAATGCGAATTGACCCATAACAATAATATTAAATGGTTAGAAAATAAATGAGTACTAAATTAAGTTATATTTGTGTCAAACATATCACAAACAATAATGAAATTTAAACTCTCTTTCTTATTAGTAGCACTTACACTATGTTTTGTTACAACAACTTATGCACAACATACAACCTATGCTATAAAAAACGGAATTGCGATTCAAGGTGGAATCACCCAATTTGACATTAATACAGATAATTTTGTCACAAAAAAAGGCAATGGTTTTATTGGCGGAATGGCTGCCACTGTTGATTTACCACATAAATGGTACACTGTAAGTTATGGTATGTTATTATCTGAAAACAACTTAGAGGTTTCAGGTCGAATTACAGACGATGTTGTTGGAAATGAAATGATTGAATATAAATTGATGACTGTACAAATAGGCTTCTTGTTTCATGCAAAAGACTTTGGTGGAATTCTTTCCCTTGATCTTGGACCACAAATTCAATATAACGCCAAATTAGAACTTAAAGACAGCGCTAATGAAACCTATTTTATTAATGGTTATGATAATTTAATGGCAAAAGATATTTATGATATATCTCAATTTAATGCTAATGGAGTTGTTGGCGTGTCTGCTGGAATAGGAGCTTTTAGAGTAAGAGCACAATATGGTTACGGTTTGACCAATATATTTAACAAACTTAATAACAGTGATTTAGACACCACTGGAGGAAAAAGTAAGTTTAAAGGAAATCAACAACTGTTGAGCTTAACAGCAATGATTACGCTTTAACACATTTTGTCATCCTGAACTTGATTCAGGATATCATTCAATTCTTTTGAATTATTTAAACAATAGCAATCAAGTTATTTATTCGCTTAATTGATTCTGCTTTTCCAATCATAAACATAATATCAAACACATCAGGATCCTTTAATTCGCCAACCAATGCTAAACGCAAAGGCATCATTATTTTTCCAAAACCTATTTCGTTTGATGTAATCCAACCTTTTACTGCATCTTGAAGCGCATCTTTTGAAGTATCGTCAGAAACTTCAACTACAGTTATTAATTCTTGCATTAATGATTTTGTGTCTTCCTTAACGGCTTTTTTAGAAGCTTTTTCATCGTAAGTTTTTGGAGCAACAAAAAAGAAATTGCTTAGTTCCCAGAAATCAGAGATAAAAGTGGCGCGTTCTTTAATTAGATCAATAACCATAGCAATATAGGCTTCGTCTATAGATGTTAATTCAGAACGAGATGTTTTAAACGCATAAGCCAATGATTCATTTGATTGTTCTTGCATATAATGATGATTGAACCATTTGATTTTTTCAGGATCAAATCGTGCTCCAGACTTATGTACTCGTTCTAATTCAAAAGCATTTGCTAATTCATCAAGATTGAATATTTCTTGCTCAGTTCCTGGATTCCAACCCAAAAAAGCTAAAAAGTTTACCATAGCCTCTGGGAAATAACCATCTTGTTTATAGCCTCTTGAAATCTCACCAGAAACAGGATCTTTCCACTCTAATGGAAAGACAGGAAAGCCAAGTTTGTCGCCATCTCGCTTACTTAATTTGCCTTTTCCAGTTGGTTTTAATATTAACGGTAAATGAGCAAATTCAGGTGCTTCCCAGCCAAAAGCATCATAAAGCTGAAAGTGTAAAGCTAAAGAAGGCAACCATTCTTCACCTCGAATTACATGTGTTATTTCCATTAAATGGTCATCTACAATATTTGCTAAATGATAAGTTGGCATACCATCACTTTTAAACAAAACCTTATCATCCAACACATTCGTATCAATTTGAATGTCGCCACGAATAATATCTTTCAGGTCAAGTGTTTTGTCTTTTGGTGACCAAAAACGAATAACATAATCATCGCTATTTGCAATACGCTTTTCAACGTCTTCTTTAGGTAATGAAATGGAGTTGGTTAATTTTTCTCTGTTATGCCAATTATAGATAAAAGTTTTCCCATTGGCCTCATGTTCTTTTCTATGTTCATCTAGCTCCTCAGTCGTATCAAAAGCATAATAAGCTTTACCGTTGTTAATTAATTCATCAGCATATTGCTTATATAAATGTTTGCGCTCGCTTTGTCTGTAAGGAGGAAATTTTTCATTCTTTCCAGGGCCTTCATCAAAAGGAATTCCGCACCAATTTAAAGATTCCACAATGTAATTTTCAGCACCTTCAACATATCTGTTTTGATCTGTATCTTCAACACGAAGCACAAATGTTCCGTTGTGTTTTTTAGCAAACAAATAATTAAAAAGGGCAGTTCTCACACCACCAATGTGTAATGGACCTGTTGGGCTTGGTGCAAAACGCACACGAACATTTTTAGTCATGAATTATATTTAAGACTGCAAAGATAAAACGATAATTATGAAAAGAAAGCCTCTAGGCTGAAATCATTTCACGTGGAACACGCTTATTCATTATAGCAAACCACAAAGGAGGAAATAGCGCCAAAACCATGGATGTTGGATAGCCAAAAGGAAGTTGAGGACTTTCGTCATGACACTCTAAAACCTGATATTTTTTTGATGATTTAAAATGATGGTCACTATGTCTGGTTAGTTCATAAAGCATTATTCTGCCTATAACATGATTAGAATTCCATGAATGAATTTCCATAACACGTTCATATCGACCAGATTCTTTTTTCTTTCTTAACAATCCATAATGCTCTATATAATTGACAGTTTCTAAAAGTAAAAAACCAGTAATAGCAGAAAGAATAGCAAATAATAAAGCGATTTTTCCAAACACAAAAAACACAGTGACTAAATATACACTTTGAAGAATCAAAAACCAGAACATATCATTTTTAAAGGAAAAAAAAGAAAGATTGTAATTTTTTAATAATCGTTTTTGAATTTCCCAGGCACTAATATATTGCCTAATAGTTGAGGTCAACCAAAACGAATAAAGCGTTTGTTTATATCTAGCAGTAGCAGGATCTTCTTTAGTTGCGGCATGTAAATGGTGTCCGAAATTGTGTTCTATATAAAAATGCATATATAATGAGGGCAACAACAAAGCCTTAGCAATAAAGCGCTCTTTGGAGGCTTGTCTGTGACCAAGTTCATGAGCAACATTAATACCATTTCCACCTAAAACTATTCCGACAGACAAAACCAATCCGACAAACTCATAAGCTTCAAAACCACCACCAGAAACCTCCAATAAAGACCAAATTAGTAAAGCATAAACTATAGGAAGATTCAAATAGAGTAGCCAATCAAAAACAGGATTAATACTTCTAGAAGAAGCTTCTTCTTGAGAGTAATTACTGTTTTCTTCTTGTAAAATCAATTCCAGAAACGGAATAAAAACAAAAATATAGATTGGAGTTAAAAACAACCAATAGCCTTTAAAATATAGCCCAATAATGGCACTCAAAGGAACAGTTAATGCTGATAGATATTTAAGATCTTGAGGTTTCATTTTAATTCAAATATCGATAAAGCTGCTTCAGTCATCGACTTTAACACAATGTTATATAAGTTGAATGCTAAAGTTAACAATAAAATTGTAGATTTATATGTTGACTAAGAAACAAACGTTAATGAGTAATTTTGAAACCATACAGCAAAAGCTAGAAGCGTTCATAAAAAAGTATTATACTAATGAGCTTATTCGAGGTGCAATTTTATTTGCAGCTATTGGTTTGTTGTATTTTTTATTTACACTTTTTATTGAATATGTCTTATGGTTAAACCCAAAAGCCAGAACCATTTTGTTTTGGTTATTTATTGTTGTTGAACTTACTTTGTTTGCTAAGTTTATCGCTCTTCCACTTTTTAAATTGTTTAAACTTCAAAGAGGAATAGATTATCTGGATGCGTCCAAAATTATAGGTCATTATTTTCCTGAAGTCAACGACAAACTAGTTAATGTTCTGCAGCTTCAAAAAAAATCAGACCAGTCAGAATTATTATTGGCGAGCATTGAGCAGAAATCAATAGAGCTCAAACCAATTCCTTTTTCGTTAGCAATTAATTTTAGTCA